>Ga0115547_1000032_pt1 | contig 98560 bp, 116 predicted proteins | sample COGITO_mtgs_1004_3_FD_87185 | JGI IMG/M metagenome (GOLD analysis project Ga0115547, IMG submission 87185) | Pelagic marine microbial communities from North Sea - COGITO_mtgs_100420 | ecosystem: Environmental > Aquatic > Marine > Epipelagic | place: Germany:Helgoland, sampling site Kabeltonne...
CCAAAAATAACAATCAGAATCGTACTCAGTAGCCCGGCAAGAAAACCATTAAAATGCGGCTCAAGTACCAGCGATACAGCTGACACAACTGCGATATTTCCAAACAAAATGCTGGCCAGTGATAAGTGCGTTTTTTCGCGATACGGTAATACTTTCTCTGCGTCTCGATTCCCCAGCTTTGCTTTGCGCTGCAAATCGGCAATACTGAGCGACATCAAAGAAATGTTCAGTCCGGAGAATAATGCGGAAAATCCAACGAGGATAATCACTTCGATAACGAGAAGAATGGTGTTCACTATTGCTATTAGTATAGCAGCTCCACGCGAGTATTGCTTTACGTATTGACAAAAATATAATTTATTGCTAAGGTAGAATAAATTCCACGTGTATGCGTGGTGGTCAATTGGGAAACTGATTGAACGGCGTCCGTTTGCCGAGGACTCATCGGCTCACGAAGGGATGGACGAATGTCCACCAATGGTAAGTACCTGTTTGCTCCGATGCTGCGTGTACCCGTCGATGAGGTAGAGATCCTTGATGGCCCCGGGAAAAATATCTTAACCCGGGCTGCTGGTATGACTGTCGACAACGGACTCAAAGTACGATTCACATGCAAGTCTCGCGCGAGCTACTACAAGTTTGTGTTAAAAGGCGTACTATTCGATGTAGTCGACACTAGATTGCTATTTGACGCCGGAGAGGAGGACTACGTCGTCAATTTCTACGTCCACGGCGTTGTCTACAGTGGACACTACACGCCCCACTCGCGCGAAAAGGGTCACATGTCAGTCAATTGCTTCGACCTGAACTACTGAAGCCATTGTGACTACCTTTCAAAAGCCCCGCACCATTCACTTGGTGCGGGGCTCGTCACGTTCAGACTCAATTATTTTTTATCGTCTGCGTCTTTGGTATCTTCTTTTTCGTCAACAACTTCACCTTCTACAGGTTCGTCGTCTTTTTTAGCGCCATCGGCATCTGAAGCAGGTGCATCTTCAGACTCTTTTGCGGCTTGCTCATACATTTTTGCACCAATAGGCATGACAGCGTCGTTCAGCGTCTTGGCTGCAGCCTCTAGCTCGTCCTTGCTGGCTTCGGCGTTTTCCTTGGCCTTCTTTGCTTCTTCGACTGCATCAGTAATAACTTTTTTGTCATCGTCACTGATTTTATCTTTGTATTCGTCGGGCATTTTTTCTGCTTGGTAAATACCATTTTCTAGTGAATTGCGAGCATCAATTGCTTCACGCTTGTTTTTGTCTTCATCAGCGTGGGCTTCAGCGTCTTTTTGCGCTTTTTCGATATCTTCCTTGCTCATGTTTCCGCTGTCTTGAATTGTGACTGAGTTTTCCTTACCGGTCGCTTTATCTTTTGCGGTAACATTCAGAATTCCGTTGGCATCGAGACTGAATGTAACTTCAATTTGCGGAACGCCACGCGGTGCTGGCGCAATACCATCAAGCGTGAATCGTCCGAGCGATTTGTTATCATTAGCAAATTCCCGCTCACCTTGCAGCACATTAATTTCAACTTGCGGCTGATTATCAGCGGCTGTCGAATACGTCTCACTCTTGCTCGTTGGAACAGTTGAGTTACGCTCAATAATTTTATTGACAACTCCGCCCATCGTTTCAATACCAAGCGACAATGGCGTGACGTCGAGAAGTAGTACATCTTTCACATCACCAGCGAGTACGCCACCTTGCACAGCAGCACCAATCGCTACAACTTCGTCTGGGTTGACACCTTTGAGCGGCTCTTTTCCGAAAATGCTTTTTACTTTTTCAACAACAGCTGGCATACGCGTCATACCGCCGACGAGTACAATTTCGTCAATTTCATTAGCGCTAATCTTGGCGTCTTTAAGTGCTTTTTCAACGGGCTCGGCTAAACGAGTAATGAGATCCTTTACAAGATCTTCGAGCTTACTGCGAGTCAACTTGTGCTCAAAGTGCTTCGGGCCGTCAGCATCAGCTGTGATAAACGGCAAGTTGATTTCATATTCAGACGTGCTAGAAAGCTCTTTTTTGGCTTTTTCAGCTTCGTCTTTGAGGCGCTGCATCGCAGCCTTATCGTTCTTAAGGTCGATACCTTCGTCATTTTTGAAGACTTCAAGGAAATGATTCACGATGCGGTTATCGAAATCTTCACCACCAAGGTGCGTGTCGCCGTGAGTTGACTTCACTTCAAATACACCATCGCCGAGCTCTAGAACCGATACATCGAATGTTCCGCCACCGAGGTCGAACACAGCAATTTTTTCATCTTTTTTGCTATCGAGACCATACGCAAGCGCCGCCGCTGTTGGCTCATTAATGATTCGCTTAACTTCGAGGCCAGCAATTTTGCCGGCGTCTTTAGTGGCTTGGCGCTGAGAGTCGTCGAAGTAAGCAGGCACAGTGATAACAGCTTCAGTTACTTTTTCACCGAGGAAACTTTCGGCGTCAGTTTTGATTTTGCTCAAAATCATGGCTGACACTTCTTCGGGCGTGTATTCTTTGCCGCCGAGTTTAACAGCTACACCATCGCCTTTTTTGACAATTTCGTACGGCATGATGTCATGATCTGTCTGTACTTCTTTATCATCAAACTTGCGGCCAATCAGTCGCTTAACACCATAGATAGTATCTTTCGCGTTCGTGACTCGTTGACGTTGCGCAACTTGGCCAACCAATCGATCGCCTTTTTTGTTGATAGCCACAACGCTTGGCGTTGTTCGGTTGCCTTCAGCATTCGCGATGACTTCTGGTTTACCAGCTAACATGTATGCGAATGCGCTGTTGGTTGTTCCTAAATCAATTCCGATAATTTTACCCATAAAATTGTGTCCTCCTGTTAATTCATTAGTACAATTGAACTGTATATAATTTTAGCACTCTCGTGTGTAGATTGCCAATATGTTCATTATAGATAGATTAGCACTCTCGTGTCAAGAGTGCTAATTACATATAATTAATCACGCATGACCTATAAGCGTAACCATATTGTTGACATATAAACATATCTATGCTAATGTATTCTTAGTAAGGCAGCAATAGCTACGCCATAAGGAAATACATATGATCTCAGAAATAAAGTACCTCGTTAAAAAAGCCAATAAAAAGACAATCGTCAGTTTAGTTGCGCTTGGCGTGGTCGTTGGTGGATTTCCTATCGCTGCAACAAATGCCTCAAACACTCGCTCGTTCCAAGGAAATTATGTCGATGGCTCAGGTAACCGCCAGTCCATGAACCTTGTGACTCCAGGCGGTAAAAATCGTCCAGGAATAATTTTCGTTCACGGTGGCGGATGGCGAAGTGGCGACAAAAACCAGTACGATGGACTTCAACGTGAGGCAGCTAAACGTGGTTATGCCAGTGCTTCTATCAATTATCGACTCGGATCTGGCGGAATTTACTACCAATACGAAGATGTCATGCGTGCTGTTTTGACGATTCGTGCCAACGCTCAGCAATATGGTGTTGACCCTAATCGTATTGCCATTTGGGGTGACAGCGCCGGCGGAAGTTTAGCAATGCGTGTAGCTGCCAGTGGTGACTCTGGATTAGCTGCAGCTGTGGGCTGGTCAGCACCAGTCAACGCCTATACAGGTATTTTCGACTCAGCGGCAGGCTTCGCAATATCAGCAGACCATTCAACATGTATGGACAAAACACCACCTGAGGTCAAGCGCGCTTTCGACGCCTACTACCATGGACAGGTTGGAGTCACACCAACCGGTGAAAAAACTGCCCGTTCAACTGCTAGCTACTACAACCCAAAAACACCATATGCGCTCGAGTCTGCTAAACAAGTTGCTGCGACAGCACCATATGCCGCGACAGCGTCACCATCTACTGCCAAAAATCAGATTCCACCGTACGTTCAACGATGGATCCTCGGAAATCTCGACCAACGCGGCTGCCGTGCTAACCTTGACGCATTATCACCTGCAGTTTCACCAAGTAAGCGTACTCCAGCTACAATTTTGATCAGTGCTCAGTCTGAAGACCTTGTTCACCCACAACAAAGTCTAGAGTACAGCGCCAAACTACGTAGCATGGGGATAAGCTCAAAAGCAGTTATTCTTCCTGGCGCAAACCACATGGGATACGACCAACGAGCTGTCGCACCAAGCTTTACATTCCTCGACCAGCAGCTGAAAAGATAATTAGGCGTAAGAATAAAAGTACCCCATCTCTAGGGGTACTTTTAGCAGCTTGATGAATTTAACTCTGTGTAATTATCAATGTTACGGTCGTTGTATGGATAAACCATTGCTCCAATCCAATTTTTACTACCAGTGCACGGGTCAACCTGCTCATAAATTAAGTACGGTCGGCCATATGGATCCAAGATATTAGCTACGCTTACGCCGCTAGCTGCGCTGATATTTGACATACTCTGATTATATTTTGTCCAACAAGGATCAGTTGTCCTTGATAAATTCTCAATCTTTGTCCCGTCCGGCTTTCCCGTGCAACCATCAGTACTAGTGCCTGGTGTAACACCAGTAATTGTGCGAAGCCTTTGACTAGAATTCAGTTCTGCTAAACTAATGGCCTGAGCGATCGTTGACAAATCTGTTTTGATTTTCGCTTGTCGCGCTCTATCTTGAATGCCATTATACGCAACGGTCGTAATAGCAGCGAGAATACCAATGATGACAATTACGATTAATAATTCGACAATCGTGAAACCTGATCCTTTTCTCGGTAGTTGCATTAAACTCACTATAGCATTAAGCTTGTGCTTTTGGTAGCAAGTCTACTGGCGCGTCACTTTAACCATAGCGTGACGAATCGGCTGGCCGTCAAGAAGATAGCCAGCTTGCAGTTCTTCATCAACAACCTCACTCTCACCTTGAGCGTCTTCATCAAATTGAATTGCTTCATGCATGTTTGGATCGAAAATAGTGCCCTTTGTAGCATTGATACGTTCGACACTGAGCGATTCCAACGATTTTTGCAGGTTTTTAGGAAGAGCTGCCACGGCTTGTGCCCATGAATTATCTTTTAGATCGTCCGGCATGTGCGTCACGGCGCGGTCGATATTATCAATCACAGGTAGGAGTTTTGTAACGGCTGAAGACTGGCCGGCAGTTCGAGCCGATGCTTTCTCGACGTCAGAGCGCTTGCGAAAGTTTTCGAAATCGGCTCGTGTTCGCTGCAAATCTGCAGTCAAATCTTCAACTTGTTGCTCTAGCTCTACTTGTTTCTTACTTTTTGCCATGCTTTAACTCCTTCTTTTCTCCTAAATAACGTCGCTTTTTATTGAACGGCCACTCGATGTACGACGGATTTCCAATCAATACTGCTACAAGTAGGTATACAATCGCTATTAAAATAATAAATGGCGCTAGTAACCAACCAGAAAATTGTCCAATAAATTGACCAATCCATTCTGCCATTTAAGACCCCCCTAACATTCTGCCGATTGCCTGAAATAGCATCACAATTGCGTCACCAACCGCACTGATAACTGACACGATCGCCACGACAATTGCCTGCACGATGTTAATAATTCCATCAATAAATGTCTGGATGATTTGCATTACTGATCTCCCTTGCGTTTTAATGCCAAATTATCGTCAGGCGATACATCTGTGTCGCTACTCGGCGTATCAATCAACATACCTGAATGAGCATCGCTGTCTGGCTGCTCATTGGCACCGCTGCTCATCATCATGGCAATGGACACCAATACAACAACAATACCAATTACACATAAAACTCCTATTCCAGCAACAAGTGGCCAGCCTGGATAAATTAAATTTAACCAACCGTTCATTTCAGGGCTCACAACACCTCCTCAAGCATCGCTCCCGCGTGACGCACCAAGCGCATAACTTTGCCATAGCTTTGACGAGTCGGACCGAGGACACCAATGTAGCTTCGGTCGCTGTATGGCGAACGGAAACGGCTAATAATCAGCGTTGCACCGCTTGTTTTTCCAATGGGATTTTCCGCGCCAATATACACATTGAGCGGCTCATTTGGTGCCGCTTCGCGTAGCCACGGCTCAAGGTTATCGAGCAAACGCGCTACCGATTGAGCATGGTCTCCCGACGCAAACTCTGGGTGCGAAAACAAATTGCCTATTCCGCTAAGGTACAGTTCATCTCCAATTGTGGCGAGACCAAGGTTCTGTGTCAAATCGACGAGACTGTTCACTGCCGAGCGGATTGCACGATCCGACCGATCGCCGTACGTGTTAACGCGCGCCTCAATCGCTCTCGCATTGCGATCAAGTAAAGCCGGCTCTGGCGCGTTCAAGTGAGCTTCAGTAATTGTATTAACGTAGCAACGATAGCCTTTATCGCTTGGCACGCGACCCGCACTCGTGTGTGGCTGCATGATAAGACCAGCATCTTCGAGTCGGGCCATTTCACTGCGGATAGTTGCGCTTGATACGCCAAAAAGCTTGGCGAGAGTCACGCTTCCAACGGGCACTGCGACTTCGGCGTACTGCTCTATAATGGCAGCTAATATAGCAGTTTGACGTTCTGTCATGGTGCCATTATAGCGCACTCTTGGCACTCCATCAACTAGAGTGCTAGATTAGCTTCAATCTCTTGTAGTAAATCACGTGCCGCTAATCGGGCTTCGTCGTCATGACGGTTAAAGCTTTCGCCGCGTCGAGCAATCTCGTCCGCCACACGAATCGTCCGCTCGAGATCATCATTAATAATGAAATGATAATACGGCACGTCGAGCGCCGAGGCTAGCTCAACAAGTGCGGTTTTCGAGCGGCGAAGAAACTCACTCTCAAAAATTTCGTCATTTTCATATCGCTTTCGAAAGCGCTGTCGCCATACCTCAAAGCTTGGTGGCAAAATAAAAATCGCCACCACGTCCGACGACAGTTCTTTGTATTCGTCGACGCCTTGAATATCAACCGCACTCACTGCAATCTTCTGCGCATTCTTTATCTTTTGCAGCTCGGCCACGGAGCTGGCGTAAACTCTTTCGTGCACATTTTTCACTTCAATAAACGCGCCGCGCTCAACCAACGTTTCCATCTGCTTCGTCGTCACAAAATAATAGTCAATACCGTCTTGCTCCGGCTGGCCGTTGTTACTTCGAGGAAGTCTGGTGGTATGCGTCACAATTTCTTGATAGCTGTCAAAATCCCGAAGAAGGCGATTCTTGACGGTATCTTTTCCGGCACCAGAAATACCTGCCAGCAGCGTGATTTGGCTGTCTTTCACCAACTCAATTGTTGATTTTGACGGTGCATAATTTTCGATTTTTTCTTGAAATGACATATTTGTTCAGTGTACCAAAATTACCTTAATCACGCTTCAGCATCACCGTGAATGCTTCAGACGGAATATCGACTTTTCCAAATCGCTTCATGCGCTTCTTGCCTTTTGCTTGCTTGGCAAGAACCTTTTTCTTACGCGACACATCACCGCCATACAGGCCGGTTGTAACGTCTTTACGATACGCCGAAAGGTCGGCTCGTGCGATAAACTTACCACCAATCGCTGCTTGAAGCGCCACTTGGAAATTTTGTCGCGGAATCGTATCTTTCAATTTATCGACAATTTCCCGGCCGAGCCGTTGTGATTCGGAGCGGTGCGCCATAATACTCAGCGCGTCAATCATTTCTCCGGCCACATAAAAATCTAGTCTAACTAAATCTTCAGCAACGTAATTATTCAGCTCATAATTAAAGCTGCCGTATCCGCTGGTGACTGACTTTAGTTGGTCATAGAAGTCGGTGAGGAGGTTGGCTAGCGGAGCATCAAAGCTAATCAGCGCGCGCTCATCAATGTAGCTGAGGTTATTTTGAAGACCGCGCTTTTGTATAATCAGTTGAATGACCGCACCGACATATTCAGTCGGAACGATGATCTCACCTTTAATCCATGGCTCGCGAATTTCAACAATTTTTGTAACCAGCGGTAGATCGCTCGCAGATTTTATGTCGAGTTGCTCGCCGTCAGTTAGCGTAATATGGTAGTCGGTGCTCGGGTTCGTTACCACAAGATCGAGATTGTATTCTCGCTCTAATCGCTCGCGAATAATATCCATATGTAGCAAACCTAAAAATCCAATCCGCACCCCAAATCCCAATACTGGAGAATTTTCTGGTTCGAACTGTAAAGCCGAGTCGCTCATACTCAGCTTTTCAATTGCGTCTTTAAGATCGTTATAATCTTCATTACTTACCGGGAAAAAGCCGGCGTACACAAATGGCTGAACGTCTTTGTAGCCCGGCAATTGCTCGGAAGCATGTGCCCGTTTAATCGTCACAGTATCGCCAACTTTTGCTTGCCGAGTGGTTTTGAGATTTGTAACAATGTAGCCAACTTGGCCAGCTTGGAGCGACATTTCTGGATGCATCGCTGGCGATAATGTACCAATTTCTAGTGCCAATCCGTGCGCATTCGTAGCCAGCATTTCGATAGTATCGCCTTTTTTAATTGTGCCATCGACAATTCTAATGTAAAGAATGACGCCACGATATTCGTCATAATAACTATCAAAAATCAGCGCTTTCGTTGGCAATTCCTCACCACCTTTTGGTGGATCGATGCGTTCACCAACCGCGTCGAGCACCGTCGAAACGCCTTCACCCGTCTTCGCACTGACCTTTAAAATATCGCTCTCTCTGCAACCTAATAAATTAATGATCTCCGCTGATACGCGTGGAACATCAGCTGCTGGCAAATCAATTTTGTTTAGTACGGGAATAATCGTCAGATCAGCCGCCATTGCTAAATAAACATTAGCAAGCGTTTGCGCTTGAATTCCCTGCGATGCATCGACCACAAGAACTGCACCTTCGCAGGCCGCAAGACTTCGAGAAACTTCATAGCTAAAGTCAACATGACCCGGCGTATCAATCAAATAAAAATCGTACTTTTTATATTTCATACGGACAGGCGTCAGCTTAATCGTAATGCCTTTTTCGCGCTCCAAATCCATCGTGTCAAGCAGCTGCGATTTCATATCGCGCTTCGAAACGGTTCCCGAAAGCTCCATCATACGATCAGCCAAAGTCGACTTACCGTGATCGATGTGAGCAATAATGCAGAAATTTCGAATAAGTGATTGATCCATTTCGCGCGGCCTACCTTGTCTGTCCAAAAACTAATGATTGAATTTTATTGAGCACTGGATCGACCTCGCGGATACCAAACAATTTACAGAAACCAGCGTAGCTGATAGCGCTCACCGCGACAATTGTGAAAAATTTCGGAAATGTTGCAAAAAAGCTTTGATCGCTCCCTTGAAGCTGGAAAATAACGACCGTGACATAACAAATCAATCCCATGAAACCAGCTGCACTCATCATGCGCAAGATAGCGCTGACAAACACGCTGTCAAATAATCCATCGATTCGTCGCGACATAACAGCAAACAGCAAAATCACTTCGATAACTGCAACAATAGATTGCGCCCATGCCAAACCGTACGCCCCAAAACCAAGCACCATTGTAAACCAAATCGCTAATCCGATATTAAGTGAAATGGCGAATATAGAAATATAGAGTGGCGTCTTGGTATCCTGCTGTGCGTAAAAACTACGTGCTGCGATGTAGTAAATTGAACGGAACAAAATTGCCACCGTGAGTGCGCCAAGTAAGCCTGCAATCAATGTGTCACCACCATTCTTCAAGAAGTTTACCAAGTAGCCACGGGCAAAAAAAGTAATTACAGCAACTGGCATTGCCAGCCAAATAATCACACGTAAGATGCTCTGCAATTCTTTTTTGAATAAGTCTGGACGACCCTCGCTCAACCGAGCAGTCATCTCTGGAAATGCGGCTGTGCTAATTGCTACGCCAATCAAGTTAATCGGAACCAAATGAAGAATAGTTGCTTGCTGATACGAACGAACAACACCTGTCCCAAGCCGTGACGCCAAGTTTACCTCAACAATACCGTTTAGATAGTCGGCACCTTGATCAAGCGAACGAGGCGGAAGCAGGCGCAGTACTTTGCGAAAGCCTTTGTTCTTCCAGAAAATCTTAAACTGATAATCAAACCCAAGCCCTAACAAGCCAATCGAGCTCACGAGCAGCTGCATGATAGAACCTAGCACCACACCAAGTGCTACGCCCATTATGCCGCCGTCAAATATCTGCCAACCAAGTATATTTATTCCTCGTGTAAAGAATACTGTACCAATAATAATACCAATGTTATAAATCATTGGTGCCAGCGCATAGAACGTAAAACGACCAATCGCTTGTTGCATACTCGTAATGACCGCCGCGACGGCAAAAAGCAGCGGATTTACTGCTACGACTCGCATCATACTGACCGCGAGATTCCTTCCTGTTTCATCAAACCCCGGAGCCACAACATATTTCACCAACGGCTCGGCAAAAATGATAATCAAAATACTGACGACTAATGTGCCGAGTGCCATAAGATTTATCAAACTCGACGAAAGCTCCCAAGCAGATTTTGTATTTCCCTTGACAAGTCGTTGATTAAAAACTGGAATGAACGTCACACTCAACGCACCTGACACCAACATAACAAACATAAAATCCGGAATTGTGAATGCGGCTACATAGGCATCAATTCCTACTGGATACGTGTCAAAATAGTAGCTATTAAGTAATCGCTCGCGAAAAAGTCCCAAGAAACTTGATAAAAGCATCGATCCAGCTAGCAGCGATGCCGCCATCTGGACCGTAAGTTTTGCATTCGCTTTCGCGACTATCGATCGAACTCGCCCCATATATTTTTACCGCGGCTTAGTGAAGCTTGGCCTCCGTTGGAAGCGTTGCATCCTTGAGTACTTCAACAATTTCTTCCTCTTCTAGCGTTTCTTCCTTAAGTAGCTCTTGGGCTAACTTATCGTGACTTGCACGGTTTTTCTCAATGACAATCTCTGCTCGACGTGCAGCTTCATTGATAAGTGTTTCCACTTCTTTGTCAATCAGCTTAGCGGTTTCATCACTATATGGCCGTTCGTGCGTCATTTTATCGAACATCATTCCGCCGTTGTCATCATGGAAAACTTGGTCGCGTAGGTTTGTGCCCATCCCCTGCTCAATAATCATATCGCGTGCAATTTCTGTCGCTTTACGAAGATCAGAGCCAGCGCCAGTTGTAATGCCGTCTTTGCCGTAAATAATTTTTTCGGCAACACGGCCGCCCATAGCACGAGCCAAAATATCTTTGAATTCGTAGACATTTGTGTAGCTTTTGTCTTCTGGCGGCAAGAACCATGTCACTCCACCAGTTCCGCCGCGTGGGATAATCGTTACCTTGTGAACAGGATCGCTGTCCGGTAGTATATGTCCGACGATAGCGTGGCCGGCCTCGTGATACGCAGTCAGTTCTTTTTCTTTGTCGTTCATCACTTTCGTTTTACGCTCTGGACCTATTGCAACTTTCTCGAAAGCTTCGGTCAAATCATGATTACTGATTTTTTTGGCATTGCGACGCGCTGCAATGATCGCAGCTTCGTTAGCGATATTTGCAAGATCAGCACCGCTACTTCCTGCTGTCTTTGCGGCTAATCGATCAATTTTTACAGTATCGTCAGTCGGCTTCCCCTTAAAATGCACTTTCAAAATCTCTTCACGATCACGACGTTCGGGCAACGTAATGTTTGTACGGCGATCAAAACGACCTGGGCGAAGCAACGCGGCGTCAAGCACATCAGCACGGTTAGTTGCAGCAAGCACAATCACGTTTGTTCCGGTATCAAATCCATCCATCTCAACAAGAATTTGGTTCAATGTTTGTTCGCGCTCATCGTGTCCACCACCCATGCCAGAACCGCGCTTTCGACCAACTGCATCAATTTCATCAATAAAAATAATCGCTGGCGAATTCTTTTTGGCTTTTGCGAACAAATCGCGCACACGACTAGCACCAACTCCGACAAACATTTCCACAAATTCTGAACCGGAGATGCTAAAGAATGGCACGTTCGCTTCACCCGCTACGGCTCGTGCAAGAAGCGTTTTACCAGTTCCTGGGTTACCGACGAGCAACACACCTTTTGGAATCTTGGCGCCGAGACCCTCATACTTTTTTGGGTGTTTTAAGAAGTCGACTACCTCTTCTAGGTCTTGCTTTGCCGAGTCATTACCTGCAATATCTTCAAAAGTAACTTTTTCTTTATCGGCGCCATACAATTTAGCTTTTGACTTTCCAAAGCCCATTGCTTGGTTGTTTTGACCTTGAGCTTGACGCATCATAAAAATGAAGAACCCAGCAATAAAAAGTATTGGAAGCACGAGCAGCGCGACATTCCACAACGTCGCCCCGGTCTCAGACGGCTGTTCAATCTTTACTTCAGTTTTACCTTGCTCAAGTCCTTGTTCAAAGATACTGCTACCAGCTTCTTTGACCGATTTTTCGGTTGGCTCATCATCGCCTTTTGGTGTTACCTTGACGTTGTTGCTTTGGATCTCAAGTTTAGCAATTTCACCATTGTTAGCGCGACTAATGACGTCAGAAATCGCAACGTCCTTTAGATCATTTTTCGGTGTTGTGATTGCCACGACTACCAATACGATAAAGATAAGAATTGCCCAGAACAGGCTCAGTCGGATCATATTACTCATTTTTTTGGGCGGCTGCGGTTTTTTTGCCATAAGAAATCAATTGTCCTTTCAAATTATCGCGTCAGATAAGACGGGGCGATACCTATATTCATTCTCTTTATCATACCACTGTTCAGGGGGTGTTGACAATAAATGAGCTCGTTGTAAAATCAAGTCTCGTATCGCTTGTGATTTGATGTTGCGTCCCAGGCCGAGCTGTTTTGATCGCCACAAGCGCTCTGGATAGCTGCGGCCTGGTCGGTGTTTGGAGTTTAGCTTCAGAAATGGCTGCGCGTAGTAATTCTGTTGCAGATGCATCATCAGTCATAATGACAAGAAAGCGCTGCACCGTCGTAGAGCCGCCAATCAGCATGCTCGCTTCATCGCCGATTTCTCGAGACAAAAGTGTCTGCCTACGGCGCAACTCTAGTAGCTGTGTAGCTACCTGCTCAGGGAGATGATGTGTCGTTTGCCGCAAGCGATTTCTGAGGTAGCGATTAGTGTGATTGGTCGCGTCTTCGACCCATTCAAGTTTGTGCACCATAGCGTAATCGTAAATTTTCTGTTTACTATAGCTGAGCAACGGTCTTGCAATATCGTCTGCCGCCAAAACCGCCACACCCCGCCAGCCGGTACCTCGATGCAAATTTATGGCAATTGTCTCGACCAAATCATCACGGTGATGAGCTGTCATGAGCAGCGCGTCGTTCTCGCGGGCAACTTGCCGTAAAAATGCATACCGCTGTGTTCGCGCAGTATTCTCGCTAGCATTTGGGCCGAGTACTTCTCGTTTGCTCAAGTATTTCACTTTATATTGCTCCGATACGGCTTGCACAAATCGAGCATCATCAGCAGAGTTATCGCGTATTCCATGATCGAAATGCGCCACAATCAGCTCATCACCATCGAACTTTGCTTTTCTCGTCATGATATCGAGCAGCACCATCGAATCAACGCCACCGCTGACCGCCACTACGTAGCGCATCTTAACCAAATCGCTTGCTTAAAAATACAGCCAGCCAAATGCCAGTCAAGCCGCCGATCAGTCCAAATAGAACCGCCGACATATCAAATGAGTTGTAATCGCCCCATAGCATAGGTACAACACCGCCGATTGTCATGCCGCCGATTGCACCTATCGAGATTGTTCGCTTATTCATCTAATTAACTACGCTCCTGCTGGCTCAGACTCGTTGCAACTTGTTATATTCGAAAAAGTGAATGAGTGCCGATAATAGTCATTCTTTTTATTATAACCGCCATCTGATCCGCCGATTGCACCAAAGTTGCAAAGATAATATTGTTGCGTTTGATAGCTCTCACGAAAGCCAATCCGTCGATACATTGTTGTACTTTGAGGCGTACTGCCGCCGTTCCATGCGCTCAGCACATAGTCCGTCCCATCACTTGCGTATATGTAGCAAGAGTCAGCGTTTTGCGCACCGATAGAACCGGTCCCACTTTGTGGCAGGCTTGATGAAATTCCCGGAACCCAGTCCGATTGCTTACTTCCTCCTCCGCAATTTATATCAGTTCGTGCGGTTGACGTGTTGTAACCTGCGAATAAGGCTGGAGCGGTGATGGGATACTCACCGTTAGTCGCTTTGTATGCTTGGACTAGTTTGTTAACATTAGAGATATCGGCTTGGGCTTTTGAGCTTTTGGCACGTTGCTGTACGCCGTTAAACGCAACGACTGTAATTGCCGCTAAGATGCCAATGATGGCAATCACAATCAACAGCTCGACTATCGTAAAGCCATCGTTATAGTTTTTTTTTGATAGTCGAGTTATTTTCATAGTTGTTATGCTATTTTACCACGGCTCATTGCATTTTTTTTATTGTTGCGCTCAGACTTTTGATTCGTCATACTACGATTATGAGTCAAAATAATCTTTCTTATGATGAAATTTCTCGTCGCTTTGAAGAGCAAAAAGCACGCGAATCAGCGGCGGGTATTGATGCAACACACCAGTCGAGATTATTCTTGCACGATACCGCAATGCACTATGTCGTCGTACTTTTTCACGGCTTTACTGCCTCCCCCAATCAGTACGAGGCATTCGCACGCCAACTTTTTCGAGCTGGCTACGATGTCTATGTTCCACTTGCGCCGCACCACGGCACGGGAAATCGATACGATTTGAGTGACATCACTATTGAAGAGCTAAAAGAGTATGCAAATGCTGCTGTGGCATTTGCGGCTCATTTTGGTAATGAGATAGGGCTGATTGGATTGTCTGGCGGTGGTGCAATCGCAACCTGGGCAGCTGAATATTGTTCTGAAGTTTCAAAACTTCTTTTGCTTTCACCTTTTTACGAGCCAGCCGCCTCTCAAGCGCCAAAATGGCAGCTACCTTTTTTGAAGTTTTTGTACGGCAAGCATATTCTACCAGACAAATTTAAAACCCGTGATGGCAGCTTTTCTTTTCGAGCGCTGGCAAATTATTTACGTCTGGTCGACGATCTCAAAAATCTTCCATTACTGCCCCATCTCAAATCCATTGCCGTCGTGACAACGGCCGCCGATGACCAGGTTGATCTCAATCGAGCGGTTGCTATTCCGGCGTTGATTGCAACAACAAATCAATTGTCACTTTTGACGCGCGAACTGCCGCAGGAACTTGGGATTGATCACGCGATTGTTGATCCTTCAGCGAATAACGTAACTCAAAACCAGGATTGGCTTTATCAGTTATTTCAAGACTTTTATGAAGGTCACCAATCGTAAATAGCTACATGTAGCGTGTACTACCAAACGGAATTTTTTGCTTCACGAAATGTCCCGTCCCTAATGTGTCGGCTGAGTGAATCACGCGCTTACCGTAGCGCTGATTGATGTCGTCAATTGCGTTCGTGACACTGTACTCGCTGGCTAATTCGTCACCAAAAATACTTAGTTGCGGACTCGTGTCTTCGCTAAGTTCGTAACACGTTACTGCAATCATCTTAATACCTTCTGGCGCTTGCTCAAACAGTCTCTGGGCATGCGCAAATATTGCTTGATTGCTAAAAAACGGTGTACTCGCCATATACTTAGCATGCCACGAACCGTGCTGATACGTCCGCGCGTAGACCGACACACCGCGTGCCACAAGGCCTTGCGAACGAACCTTAAAACCAACATCTTCGCACAAGTGATGTAGCCGCTTCAACACGGCATAATACGGCAATTTGTAACCTTCCAAAACGTACTGTCGTCCAGCTGAACGTAGTGGAAAATCGCGTTTATCGACTTCCCAGCCCCGCAAACGCTTGTGCCAGTAGTCGCCATTGACGCTCTTAAAAACAACTTTTTGCAAGCTCGCTAAATCGGCATCGAGAAATTCTAACGGTGTATAAATCCCGACTGCGTTCAAACGCTTCTGATTCTTATCAGCAATCCCCGTAATGTCAGTGAGTTTCATCGTGGCATAGGTATCGCGCAAATTGTCAGCCGTAATGATATCGAGACCATCGGGTTTATGAAGACCGGCTGCGGTTTTTGCGAGAAACCGATTCGTGCCAATCCCGACATTGCAACGCATCGCTCGCCCCACTTCGTCGCGTAATCGCTGCTTAATTTCCATCCCAACATCGCGCATATCGCGCTGTAAGATTTTCTCGGTTGATTCGCTAAAATCAATCACGCCTTCATCAATACTTTTCATGCGAACATGCGCCGAATAATCGTTCATAATCGCCAAAAGTTTGTGGTACACATAGCGATACTTCGGCGGATCGCTCTCCAGCGCAACTAATCCTGGAGCTAATTTTCGGGCTTCTTTGACGCTCATACCGAGTTTAACTCCACAGGCTTTTGCTTCGTAACTCGCCGTTACAATCATGGTGTGCTCCGTCCGGCGATTGACGACCGCAACAGGTCGGCCGCGGAGCATTGGACGCGCTTGTTGCTCAACCGTCGCGAAGCAACTATTGAGATCAATATGCATAACAAGCGGCCGAGCGGAATTATAATCATTTTTCATAATGATCTGCCTCCAGCGTGAGACGCCAGGTTAAGCGTTCAGAGTCAAACTCCAAGCGATAATCAGCGCCACCGTCCGTCACATCAAAAATATGAACCATGCGCTTGCCTTGCGCGCTCGGATGTCGCAGGCCAATTTCGCTCACAACAATTTCACGACCACTCGGTCGGCGAAATTTCACTGGTCGACACGGATTAAGTCCCTCACCAAATGCCGCAATAACTTCGACTCGTTCGTTCAAAAAGATTTCATCATCCATTAGAAAACACCTCAATTATTTTATTTTGAGAAACGATTTCTAGTTGTATCGCCCGTTTTCCGTGCCCGTTTCTAACGTGGAATCCGAAGACGATGAATGATTATCCTCCGGAGGGACGCTTTGCTCTACTAAAATCGAGCCAGTGTGTTTCGCGGGGAGGTACTCTTATTATAGCACCTTCTCGCACCGACAAATGCAGTCTTGCGCGTCCCGATAATTACGATGATAATTGTGGCTGTGGTGAGGGTGAATTGTACGAAGGCGACGACTTATTAACATACGCCTGTAATTTATAGCACACGTTACCTTTTTTGTGCGGCATTCCTGCATAAAACGACGATTTGTACGTTTCGCTGCTGCTACCATATGAGCCGCTATAACCCGGTCCTGACGATTCATTTTCGTACACGACACATAACTGGTATCTCTCATAAAGATTATTCGAAAAAGATGAAGTGCCTTCAACTGTGTACTTGATTGATCCCTCGTTAATGATTTCTTTTGTTCTATCCGTCTGTTCGCTTGATACATTGTCTAGCGATTCCGGAAGGCTACCGTTACTCGTTGCGTAACTTCTAATATTTCTGACTGTTTCTTCGAGTGCTTTATCGGTTTCTTTGTCACCCTTCAGACGGGCTTGTTGGACGCCCGGACCAACAATAGCAAGAATCGCTAAAATCATTGCAATAACAAACATAGCGTAGCCGTATGTTGACGCTACTTTTTTAGACCTAAATGGATTTAGTGTGCGAGCAAACGCTGCAGCATAAAAGATGACCGACGAAAATCCCGTAATGAGGGTAGCGGAAACTTCTTTAACTTGCATGTTACCGTTCACAATTGCGGCCACGATAACAAAGACCGTTCCGATCAAAGCGCCGACCCCTAAAAGTGCAAAAATAACGGAATAGATAATTGTTACAACACCAAGCCCGCCACTTTTTTTGATGGGTTCATATTTTCGATAAAAAAAATCTGTCACAAATGCAAATGGCAAAAGCACAAAAATCGCCGCGATAACGTACGGAACAATCTCGTTACCCCCACTAACAGATAAGAACGAAGCTGAAATGACACCGACCGCCCATATGAGCGCTAAGATTAACCAACCCCAGAACCCATAACACAGCCATCCAAGCACAATGAGGCCAAGTGAAGGGTTTGCTGGTTCTTGATTTGCCGGAGTCGGCGCAGCAGTCGGTGTCGGAGCGACGTTCGGCTCATTGTCAGGAGTGGGCTGCGTCGATGGTTCTGTGTCAATCTGGTTGTTTGTTTGATCGTCTTGCATAAAAACATCATACTACATTTTTAATAGAAATCTCAGAAAGCATAGGTTTTACAGCTTATGAATAAATTAACGACGCAATGTATCAACAATTCGCTCTGGCATCAGGCACGGAATATGGTGGCCAGTTTTGTAATGAAAAAGTCGAATCATCGGGCTGAGCTGAATGCGCTCTTGCAAATTTTTCAAATAAATAGCGCGGTCTTCAACGCCCGACAACATTTGCGCGGGAACGTTTAGCCGTGCAAGATCTTCGACAACTTGCGTACTACCAATCACATTGTAGAATGAACGAACTCGCGAAGTGGCGTTGTGCTGGAAGAAAAATTCGTTGCCGCGAAGTTTTTCTTTGGCTTGCCGAGGAAGCAGGCGTAATTTGAAAAGAGTTCGAAAAATACTCCACGACACTCGATTGATACCATACTCAAGACCAACACGATTAATTTTACTGCTGCCAAAAATCTCACGGCGCAGTTCGCGCTTGCCTATCATAACTGGCATGTTGGCAAGAACCAATTTTTGCACACGAGATTCATTCAAAATGCTGTACCGCAGCGCGATTAGCGCACCCATCGAGTGGCCAATCAAGATAAATGGTTCGGTGACGTCATTTACTTCAAGTGCTTTGTCGATTGCAGCTATGTGGGCGTTATAATCGTATTTACTGCGGCGCGGTTTTGGCGAATTACCGAAGCCAAGAAGGTCGATAGCAATAACTTTGTAATCTTGCTCAATTAAACGCGTTACTTTCGCCCAATAGCGCGATGATGACATAAACCCGTGTAAAAGTACGACTGTCGGGCCGCTTCCAGTTACATTGGAATGAAGCGCAGGAATATTTTTTATGCGTTTTTTACTCATAAAACTATTATAAGGACATTTTGACACTGTGTAAACTTTTGGAGTTAGAAATATTACAAGAGAGGCAAATAATGCTCATCTCTGGAATTGTCGATTTTATTTTGCTACAATCAGTACCACATGGCAGCGTAGCTCAGTTGGTTAGAGCGCGAGACTCATAAGCTCGAGGTCACAAGTTCAATTCTTGTCGCTGCTACCAAATCGATATTTTCAGCGGATTTTCCGCTGATTTTGATAACTGGTTTAGGCTCTTATATCTTATCACTCAATACCAAGGAAATCACCACCTCAGCTATCCACTTATCGCATATTAAGATATACTTGAGTCACAACTAAGCGAAGGGTGTTTTAATGAAACGATCGATGAAGCTATGGCTATTTCTTGGCTCATACGCACCGCTTTTTATTCTTCTTGCACTTCTTGAGTGGAACAGCACACTAATAGGTCAGCTAGACGTTAAGCTATTTACGGTCAGCTGGCTGTCAATCATATTTCTAGCACTAGCACTAGCTGGTGTAATGGCAACAATCGGCTTTTTATCAGTAGCGAGGTCAATGAGCCCAACCTCAATTACACCAAAAGTAATAGACTCGCAGGGTCAAGAGACACTTGCATACCTTGTAACGTACCTCATACCATTCATCGGTTTTCAATTTACAAGCATACCGAACGTCATTGCAAACGCTGCACTATTTATCGTAATTGGCTTCCTGTACATCCAGTCAAATATGATATACCTCAACCCGACATTGTCGCTTATGGGGTATAAGGTGTATCGCATATCAGTATCAGGAAAAGATAAGCTTATGCTTGCAAAATCTAGCATAAAATCCGAAACTAGACAAAGAGTCATCGCAATATCTGAGGGGATATACATTGAAACAAACAAATGACATTTTTGAGTACATAAATCGACTGGGTGGAGAGACCCTTAATACATCAGAGCTTGATGTGCAAATGGTAATTCTCAATAGCGAACTTGAAGTTTATAAAGCCAATGTTACAAAAGGAATGAAAAGTGATCTCATTTCGAGTTTCCTTACTCCTATTGCTAACATAATCACCCTAGGGCCAGACCGTGGATTGGCTATTATGGATTACGACTCAGTCAACCAGCCTGAACACGAAGTAATCTGGAAACTACCATCTAGTGAAGTACCCGCATTCCAGGCTGCTTACGAAAGCCTAACCGCACCTGCCGATGAGATACCTACTTATGAAGACGCAAAGGGTGATATGGATGGCGTTACAGCGATTGGACTGTCGGTCCAAAGCCCTCACGGTAATATACTCATCTTCCAGCGAATAATTCCCAACTACGTCCTCAAGAACAGCAGGAAACTGAGTATGGTCTTTACAGGGGCAAACTTTAGCAAGCTTGAGTCGCCCGCCGCTTTCCAGATCTCACGTGACAACCACGTGTTTTACTTTGAGGGCAATCTCTATGTACTTAACCAGAACCACTTCGAGTACATTTTTGACTACCAAGAGAAAAAAGCGTCAATCGCAACAGAGAAACTTACTGCAATCGAAGAAGCATACGCCGACAACATCGTGATCGATGGGGGCAAAAGCTTAATCGAACTTCTTAATGGAGACAAGCGGGCAATCAATAAGCTGCAGATGCTAGACTACTCGATGGAACTTAACCAGGCGATATTGACCAAGATAAAGCTTGAATACGACGTAGACATCAAGCTTGACACAAAATCTGGCAAAATGATCATCGAGAACAAGAAGGATGTTAAAGAACTTATCAATATCCTAAACGATGATTACCTGCTATCAGACCTCACAAAAGGAAAGTACACCGTACAAAGTAAGAAGAAGATCACGCCGAAAGTTTAACCCAAAACTTCTCAACTGCCATATTTAGTATAATAAGTATATTAATAACACCCCATCAGTTGAAAAAGTAGACGACAGCACATATCGATTAACTTACGAAGGTTTTGCCGAGTTTCCATACATTGGACTGACCTTCGTTCACCAAGAGGTTGAATACAAAGTGAAAGAAGTAATCGCCGTTAATAGCGATGAATTAAGTTTCGACGTAACGGTACAGTAATGGGCGTTCAATCCCTCCTACTTAACACCAACCTTTAGACTTAGCTGGCAAGTCTCCACTATCTTACTCATCGCCACCAGTTCCGACCGTATCTGGTTCCATTTCGAGTCTAGCCAGCCTACCAAACGTAACATTGAAAATTTTGATAAAATTAATTTATATTTTTGAGTAGATTGCTTTTTGACAGCCTATTGCCTATATTTAAAGCATATGCATTTAATACAAATACGAAAAATAAACTCTGCTCGCGGTTTTACGATAGTTGAACTATTAATCGTCATAGTGGTAATTGGAATTTTGGCTGCAATAAGTATTGTCGCTTACAACGGAATTCAAGCGCGAGCGCAAGATACACAAAGACTGTCAGAAATGGATAAGATAAAAAAATCACTCGCAATTTATTATCAGTTAAATGGACAGTATCCGGCGTGCGGCGGTAACCAAATTTGTACAACTACAGGCGCTTGGGGTTCAATGTCTGATCTGCCAATAACACCTTCAGTGCAAGATGATCCAAAGAACAGCGACGGTAATTGGGGTTACTACTACGCGCTTGGCTACAAGAAAAATAGTTCAGGACAAATAGTTCAAACAAACAACTTCAATGACTATCTACTCGGAACGCGCCTTGTAAATGGACAAGTTCCGACGTACAATGCATGGAACAATTCTAATCTTAACTATATTTATAGCATTTCAAGCAGCTAATGTAGCTGTATATCTAAGAGCTACATATGATTTAGTCTTGCGTCCCTAAGCTAAACTACGTGTATCTTTGCGGCACTTATTAAGCGATACACTTATACTGATGAGCACGCCTCAGGGCTGCTAGTAACCACATTTTCCTGCGATTAAGGTGAGTAAAGCGTAGCTTGAACCTAGATTTTGTTTTTGTTACTATTATCGTACAAATTATTTCACAAGAATGTGGTTTAAAACTATGGCAAAAAAAATAGAGCCAAATCAAGCATACAGCAAGGCAGTTGCGATTGGAATTTCCACAGGAATGGGATTTGGTGCAATATTTGGCTTGGTAGTGTTTAACTCCGTCGCGCTTGGTATCGGCGTAGGCATTGCATTTGGTGCAGGTATTGGTGCCGCATTCGCAACCTACAAAGCTGATAAAAAATAAACCGCGGTTTCATTTTCAGTTTTGGAGCATCCAGTCACATTTCCTAATAGATAATGTAAGAACTTAATATAATAAACCCTTCTCACGAGGATGTGTACTAACAATTAGTCCGACCCGCCATACTGGCGATTGCGTATACTAGCTACGACTAGTCAATGTGAAAAGTTTCGTCACTCCCCACGCAACGAGTGCGTAGATAAGTATCGCAACGACACTGCTTATTTCAAACGTAGATTGTCCGTACGATGGCTGGTAGTTAAAGATACCGTAAAATGGCATAGCAAAAAATCCGCTTAGCGCATAAACAAAATCAACAAATCCGTTTTCTTGGTTGGCGCCAAGTACCAGCAAAAGCACTCGAAGCGCTAAAAGAACAATGATAAAACCAGCAATATACCAAACTACTCGCTGTACAACTACGCGAGTATCAGCACCTTGCTTCTGCGTGACTTCTTGACGGCGGACGTTTTCGTTACCTTCGCGGGTATTTGTTTCTCGAACTTCAGTTGTCTGTCGGTCTTCGTTTGAGTCCATGGTAGATTTCTTTCTTGTTTTGATGGGTAATATGATTTAAGCGTAGCACAATAATTTCATTTTTAAAAAAACTTTCTTATTCAATGTCACCGTCATGAACAAGCGATTCGTGACGAGCATTTATAAATCCGAAAAGCTCTTCACTCGTCCGGCGACGATCCCACGATGCAATGATTTCCCCATTATCAACAGTGTCCAATTGCATATCGGTGGCTTGAATTTCCATTTTGTTCGTCCTTTTTTGTTTTTATTGTGCGATACACTCATTAAAGCATAATTGTAGTTATTTTGCAATAGTATTTATGCTTTTCTTTGATTTTTATGGTCCGCTTATGCTATAACTAATATCAGAGGAAAACAACAAAATAAACAATCAACATGGACGCACTCAGTTCTCTCGCTATCATTGCATTCGCAGCCCTCATTCACGCTAGTTTTCAGCTGAGTGTTAGTGTGTTAACGCTCCTTAGTGGTCACGCCATTGGCAAAAAAACCGCTCACAATAAGCTGATACGTTTGACTTCAAGCTTTGTCATAGGAGTCGGTGTCATGACATTGCTAATCGTGTCGTTTCTTTCCTACTTTATTGGGCAAACCTTCGGCAGCGGTACACCGCTCGTCCTGTGGGCTGGTGCGTGCGGCTTGGTGCTTGGACTCGGCGTCGCCGTCTGGACATTTTATTACCGACGACAAAGCGGCACAAGCTTGTGGCTGCCGCGCGGTCTCGCCCGCTACCTCAATGATCGCTCCAAGGCAACAACGCGCAGCGCCGAGGCATTTAGCCTTGGGCTGACGAGTGTCATTACTGAGCTGCTATTTATTTTAGCTCCAATGCTCATTGCTGCACTCGTGCTTGTGCAGCTTGATAGTGTTTGGCAGATTGTTGGCCTTGTCCTTTACAGCCTTGTTTCATCGCTCAGCCTAGGGATTGTTTGGATGCTGATTGGCGGTGGACATCGACTGAGCGGCATTCAAAAATGGCGCGAACAAAATAAGAAGTTTTTACAATTTGCTGCCGGCAGCGGTTTGATTGTGCTTGGCTTCTACGTCTACGTTGATCAAGTTATGACAGCTACAGTTTTAGCACAGGCGGGACTATAATAGCTATGACCGAACAGCGTATTGGTATTGTGAAGCGCAATGGTCAACGCGAAAGTGAGGATTTTTCACGAGACAAATTGCACAGTAGTTTGCGTGCAGCTTGCCTTAGCGTGCGAAGCCCCGAAGGCGAAGCTGAATCGATTGCCGAAAAAGTCTGTGATAAGGTTATGCTGTGGCTCGAGCGTCGACCAGAAGTCACCAGTCACGACCTGCGTCGTAAAGCAACTGAGACGTTAGCTATTTTTCATGAGGATGCTGCGTATTTATATCAAAACCATCGAGTGATTATTTAGGAATTTCAAGGAAACACTATGGCAAAAAAACAAAAATTTGACTTTGACCTCATCGTAATTGGCAGTGGTGCTGGCGGAAGCGCCGCGGCAACAATTGCTGCACGAGATGGTAAGCGCGTCGCAATTATTGAAGCTGATACTTTCGGTGGCGATTCTCCAAATTACAGTGACGTCCCGACAAAAGCTCTTCTTCACGCCGCGCAATTATACGACGAGGCTCGGAATGGCGCTCGTTTTGGATTACGCTCGAACACACTGGGCTACAACTACCCAAGTCTTCGCGCGTGGAAAGACTTAGCCGTGAAACGCACTGGCGCCGGTGGCAATCGCAAATACTACGAAAATGAAGGTATATCCACGCACAAAGGCGAGGCTCACTTTCTCTCGCCTAACGAAATTACTGTTAACCGCAGGCACTTAACGGCTGAAACTTTTCTCATCGCCACTGGCTCGCATTGGGTTGCACCACGTATTCAAGGTCTCGATGATTTACCATATCTGACGCCACGAACTGTATTAGAAACTGTGCGCTTGCCAAAAACACTTTATATTATTGGCGGCGGCACAATTGGTGTTGAGCTTGCTCAAATGATGGCAACATTTGGAACCAAAGTTTACATCGCTGAAATCGCAAGCCGATTACTGCCACGTGAAGATACAGAAGTCGGCGAACTACTAGAAAAAACCTTACGCGAGCAAAAAGGAGTCGTCTCACTTCTTCAAACACGGACGTTATCAGTCGTCAAAGATGGTCTTGGCAAGCGCGTCATGTATACACGCGGAGGTGTCGAAAAATCCATCCGTGTTGATGACGTACTAATTGCGACCGGCCGCACTCCAAGTGTCGATCTTGGACTCGAGAATGCACGCGTTATCTACACACCAAAAGGTATCGAAACAGATGCGTACTTACAGACTAGCGCTCGGCACATTTTTGCAGCTGGAGATGTGCTTGGCCATAGTAGCCATACCCACACCGCACTCCTAGAAAGCCGCGTAGCTGCGCATAATCTGCTGCATAAAAACAAAGTTGCGCCGGATTACACCGCAACGTCGCGCCTGACATTCACACATCCGGGCATTGCGTCTGTCGGCTTGCTTGAGGATGATTGCTTGAAACGCGATTTGCAAATCAATAAATCAATCGCCCCTCTAAATATTATTGCTCGCTCGAATACGTCTGATTTCCGTGATGGCTTCGTTAAAATTATTGCCGACAAAAAAGGTGTGATTCTAGGAGCAACAGTCGTTGCGCCTCATGCCGGCGAAATCATCCATGAACTCGCGCTTGCCGTGAAGTTGCAGCTGACGTGCGCTCAACTTGCGAGCACGCCACACGCATTTTTAAGCTGGAGTGAGGCTGTGCGGGTTGCCGCTTCAAAACTCGCCTCTTCGTAGAATATCTACAAATTCATAGCTTGAAGCTAATATGTCGTAGTAAAGCACTGCTTCACGACACCACCGATTGGATCTCCAAAAACAGCATTTGTACAATTTATGCTACTACTTATATTCGTTTTTACCGCAAACCTTCCGTTCGCACCATAGATTACTGTTTTGACGCCAGAAAAGCTGCAAATGCCACCTTCGTTTGCACACGGCGCCGTTGAAACGCCAACGTATGTTGCGTCGGCTACAGAACCGTCGGCTTTTCTTATGTTAAGTACATTACAAATCGCCAATACGTCTATTGAATTATCAGCTACTACCGCTTGACCATTTCGAATATAGAACTTACTACCGACTGCCGTTTGCGCGGCTATAACAAAATCTTGTCCAGCCGAGCAATAGCCAACGAGTGAATACATGCCACCGCCAGAAAGTTTAATTCTTGCGCCATCTACTGTGTTAATCTCGCTTGTTGTCGGCGCGTTACCGGAAGTCGTCGCATAAGAAAGTAGCTTTGTCGAATTTGTCCGGAGATCTGATTTTGCAGTCGAATCCTGCGCGCGCTTTTGTATACCGTTGTATGATACAATCGTGATCGCCGCGAGAATGCCAATCACGACGATGACTATTAGAAGCTCAACGATCGTAAAGCCAGTATAAGATTTTTTAGAGAACATAAGTATTATTAGTTTAGTCTTTTTGAACTGCAAAAACAAACTTATTATTTTTTAGTGGAAGAAAATTTGTACGTAAGTTTTTCGACTATTTTTGTCGACTCTGCTAAAAACTCGGGATCAATGAAACAGATCTCATCGCTATCGCCGCCAATAGAGAAATTATTATTTTCCGTAAAAACGTCGTAGACAACCCATATTAACCAATTCTGTTTTGTCGGCATAAAGACAGGTTCGGATACACCAACGAGGTTCATTATAAGATCTCCTTGATAACCAATCTCTTCGGACAATTCACGCTTCATACATTCGATTTTTGTTTCTCCGTGGTCCCAGCCGCCGCCCGGAAGACTCCAATCGCCTCGGCCAGCTTCTTTATTCACAAGTATGTCACCATCCCCATTCCGGATAATCGCTTTGAGGGAAACGCGATAAAATGTAGAAGGAAATTGCGCAACTTGTTTAGCCATTAATTTAACTATACCAAACTAGTAGACAGATATGCGACACAAAAATGACAGCCATTAAAAAAGTCCGTTACTATAAACGGACACTTTTCTTGGTTGCCCAAGTGCATCTGCATTGGAACTTAATCTGTTCTGAGATAGTGAGGTGGAAGGAATTATATGGGGTAATGCCAGTAGTTGAATAGATACGGGTCTGGGATTAGAACTTATCTTTGCAGCACTTGCTTAAAGGCAACAACAGATGGCCCTTTCATCACATCATCCTCGTTTATTGCGAATGTACCTATCAATCTTTTAATGCCGTCATCAGTATTTGATTTAAATTCAATAGAAGCGTACTCATCTTCTAGTACTTCTAAATCAACAATATCTCCATTTGGTAGAAAATACTGCCAGCCTATGCGAGAAAAAGAGAAATCAAATATATACTCTTCCGCTAGTTGTTCGGCGTAGTATTCTTTGGCTTCTTCCTTTGTATCAAACTGGAGCTTTAACGGTATATGTGAGTTCTTACCAAGCAACCGTAACTCCGTTTGTTTCAAGGCAAGAATAACGGGTTTCTCGTCCCAGATATTTTCGGGTATGGCACGCAGTCTTAAGAATTCGTCCACCAATAATATTGAGTCGTCGATATTTCGATAGATTTCATCATCAATCGTGTATCGACCTTGGTTTTCTGCATTCAAGCCAGCAAGTGTCATTCTTGCATCATCCAGATTATCTGTAAATACACGTGCCTCGATCATATTAAAAAGTATACCTTCTTATGAATACGATGAGTAGTTTATTTTTATCTTCCGTAAGGACCGAATAGGATTGGAACCAAAACAACAGATATAGCAACAAAATAAAGATTAGCATAAAAGCCAATCTCTATCTGTTATATAAATTTGGTTGCGGGGGCAGGATTCGAACCTGCGACCTAGTGGTTATGAGCCACTCGAGCTGACCGGACTGCTCCACCCCGCGATACACATCTCATATTAACAGGGACAGATTAGTTTTGCAAATTGCGGCTATTGCCCCCAAATAAGAAGTTGCCCCACTGTTGCATATTGGTTGGCGGCAAATCGGGCTTAGCCGGCTTAGCTTTGGCCGATGCTGTGCCAGCTTGCTTAGCGGCCTTGCTGTTTGGCGGAAGAATAAGGACTTTCTCGCCCGGATCAGCCAAGCCAATATTTTCACGAACCGACAATGATTTGTACTCGCTTGTCTGGTAGTATTTTTGCTGATATTGCAGCGTTTCAACTTCAAGTTTTGCAAGTGTTTGTTGACGACTTTTAGAGTCGATTTCTTTTTGGAGCGCATAATTTCGCTGCATCATCCCGACAGAGCCCCACGCCCAACTGATGCCAATCAAAATAGCCGCGGCGATCACGAGGTTATTGACCGTTAAATAACGAAACTTAAAATGTCGATAGCGTTTTTTGATATTTGTTTTTTGCATGATTGTTACCCACTATTATAGCCCAGATGTCGTGAATAGGCTATAATTAGCCACTATGGGGGCGTAGCTCATCGGTCAGAGCAGGCGGCTCATAACCACTTGGTAGGTGGTTCAACTCCACCCGCCCCCACCATAGAAAATAGCAGATCTTTCGGTCTGCTATTTTCTATTAATTCGATTTTCGCTATTGTAGCTCATCAGTATAGACCATGATCTATAGAATCGATTTGATAGCTTACAGTGATTGAAGTGCTAGGACTTAGCCTCTCTGCGCCTTGTATACGACAGATACTGCACCACGTTCGTCAGAGAGGCCTAGCTGATAAGCCATCGTTTGCGCAATAGCCATGTCTAGCTCTATGTAAAATCGCTCGGAGAGGCCTGGCTGCAGCTGCAAGGTGACACCTGAACTATGGAGCATAATATACCCATACTCAGACCTGCTGTAGTCCTTCCAAAAGTCGAGAGTCCACTGCAGTGCCTCGACGTACAAGCCACCCTGCTGCTGTGAAACAATGACCGGAGGCATGCCACGTATGCCAATCTTTCTCATACATCCATCAAAACAGTGTGCGACTGTTACCTGCGGCCGTGAACCAGTCATGCGAGCTCCAAACTGTAAACTATCATCTCCGCCTTGGAGATAGATCTTTTATAACACACATTTATAAAATAGTCGACGGGGGTTAATCCCATACAATAATTTTGCTTGATTTTGTCACTTTATTAAGTGCAAGTTTTCTTTTTTTTGCATTAGAAGTAGCACCAAATTTTTCATTTAAGTCTCTTACGACTCCTCTTCTCGCTACATCTATTTCACTCTCATTATATCCAGCGTTTCGCATTGAGTCCGCAGCAGCAAGAGTGTCAATTGCAGTATCGAAATAAGTACGTTTTTTGCCACTTAGTTTCGTTTTAGCGCAGTCTCGAACATGCTCTGGGTGGTCGTATCGCATCCAAGCATCACTACCCGGTGTTTCTACCTGTCGCGCAAATCCGCGAACTTTCGCTGAATTATTGAAATAGTCGATTGCATTTGTTAGTGCGAGGGCACGATCACCGATCTTCACTGATATCCCTACAATTTCAGCATCAGCAATCTCTTGTGAAAGATCCCGTTGCGGCGCTTTAGTTTTATCTAAAAAGATTCCTTGATCCAACGGCAATACGTCACCTTCGTTGTCGATACAATCTCTCCCGCTATGTAAAATCTCTCTCATTAGTTGTATTATAGCATAAAAAAATAATTTTGCAATCAAAAAGCCCCCTTGGATGATTTGCGCATCCGCGGGAGCTGTTTTGGCACCTGTTTGTTTGATACTACTGTACCACCAAACGTGCTAATGTTTCAAGATTATTTTTTCTTTGAGATGGTCAAGAAACCGTTGCGTGGGTTTTCTTTGACGACACGGTCTTCTGGAAGATCGGTTGGCTCACCCTTTGCGTTTTTTTCAACTTTTGCGAAAAAGTAAATTGTTTGTGGTTTGCCGCCGCGCAATGTGACGTCGGTCTTGTGCAAGTAGTACGTGATTCCCTTTGAGTTTGTGTGACTGTAAGCCATAAGTGTTATACCTCCGTTAATTCTTACATCTGTAAGCGTAGCGCCTCGGACTCACGGTGTCAATAACTAAACACCCCTGTAATGGTGGCGGAGCATCAGAGACAGAATCCCAAGGCTTATCAGGCGAGCAAGAATCAGCACGACAATGATCGCGCAAACTGCCAATGCACCACCAGCAAAATCAGGCGACCACTTAGGCGATGCAAAGTCATAACGGTAGAGCTCGGTACTAGGAAGTTTGACGTTTTGGGCTGGGTCTGGCGCTGGTGGATATTTGGCTAGCTCATCTGAGAAGCACTGTGCATAGGCCTGTGAATAGGTGTTGTAACGCGGTTTGCAGACAGCGTCGGCCTTGACGTTAATATTGCCGTTAGGACCGCCGGCGTTTTTGGCTTTTTCAATCAACTTTCTGGTATCGCGCTTGTATTGATTTTCAAGATAAAATGGCCCCGTACCGGCGTTAATATGACTTGACGCGTGACGTTGTAGATCGTACAACCTATTAGCAATCGAGGCCTGATCACCTGACTTATCGGCACTCAAAACAGCCGTTCGCCGCTGGACCATACCGATGTTATTGAGCCGCAAAAAAGTAGCAGCGATGAAGCCAAAAAGAATCAAAAGTATGACTAATTGCCACGTCTTGACGCGTTGCAGCTGCCGTATGCTTTTTTTCACTTGCCTGTTGTCTGCCACCGAGTCGGTTCCCACCTAGTATTACTGACTATATTGTAGCACGCTCATGCTTATACTGACGGTGGTATACTAAAGTAAATGAATATATATTTTTCGGGTATTGGCGGTGTTGGGATTGGGCCTCTAGCTGAAATTGCGAGCGATGCTGGATACTCTATTCAGGGATCTGATATGGCAGAAAGTCCACTGATTGAGCAATTACGCCAGCGTGGTGTGGCAATATCAACGACACAGGATGGTAGCTTTTTGCGCTCAAGTCATGAACTTACGCCAATTGACTGGTTCGTCCACACGGCTGCGCTGCCCCATAATCATCCGGAGCTTACATTGGCACACGAGCTCGGTATCAAAACAGCCAAGCGCGATGAACTATTAGCACAAATTATTGAAGAAAAAAATTTGAAGCTTATTGCAGTCGCTGGCACGCACGGCAAAACGACAACTACCGGCATGTTAGTGTGGACTTTTCAGCAACTAGGCATTCCAGCCAGCTACTCGGTCGGATCAACGCTCAGCTTTGGACCGAGTGGAAAATTCGATGCTGACAGTGAGTATTTTATATATGAATGCGACGAGTTTGATCGTAATTTTTTACATTTTTCGCCACATCTCTCCCTTATCACATCGATTGGGTACGATCATAGCGACACGTACAAAACTAAAGAAAACTACGAGACCGCTTTTCGGCAATTCATTCATCAATCCAGCTCAGCTATTCTGTGGCAAAATGATAGCGACAGTATCGCTAGTCGGAAGGCCGACAACTGGTGTTTGCAGCCAGACGAAGTTTTGAATTTGAAACTTGCTGGTGAGCATAACCGCCGCAACGGAACGCTTGTTCTAAAAGCACTCGAAAAACTTGAACTTGGAGACAATATGAATAAAGTCCAGGCGCTTGAATCATTCCCTGGCACTAGCCGTCGTTTCGAGAAACTTGCTGACAATTTATACAGCGATTACGGTCACCATCCCGTCGAGATTGCCGCGACATTGCAGCTCGCACGTGAAGTATCCGACAACGTCGTGCTGGTTTATCAGCCGCACCAAAACTCTCGTCAACATGAAATCAAAGACGAATATGAAAGCTGCTTCGAACTGGCCGAACAAGTTTACTGGCTACCAACCTATCTCTCGCGTGAGGACCCGTCGCTCTCAATTATCCCAGCGAAAGAACTCATCCAAGCAACCAATGATCCCGATACGATTAAGGTAGCTGAGCTAGACGACAAGCTATGGAGCACTATTCAAGGCGCCCGCGACGACAGCAAGCTTGTTTTATGTATGGGGGCCGGATCAATTGATAGTTGGGTACGACACCAAGCCTAGCACAAGCACGGCTATAGAACCTCGTTTATTTCATCAAAAAAATGCGTTTTTGTTTCTGATTGTACACGCTGAATTATCTGTCGTATGGCGGGTGCGGTATTCAAATCAGCAAGAACATTTGAGTGTACCCATTTCACTTCTTGATTATTGATTACGCCATCGTAGGTACCTACAAAAACATGAGCTAATGTCGTCAGTTCCACATTCTCATCATGCACGACGCGAATATAACATTCGCCAACATGTCGTAGTGCCACATGTGCGACTCCAGTTTTTTCGTAGACTTCACGCTGTGCGGCACGCTCCAATGACGAGTCGTTGTTGTGCAGCTTGCCGAGGGGTAGCGTCCAGCGATATATAAATGGCTGACGAAGCTTTTCGTACATTATTACATCACCATTTTTATTAAAAATGACTGACATTGTAATTATCTTTGGCTGTGGTGTCACTTTGATCGTCGAAGTGTTAATCCGATCGACATAAACCATCCCGGGAAGTCCAAGTGTATAGCCTTTGCTAGTCTTTAAAACATAGTTTCGCTTCAGAAGTTTCTTTAGGTGATAGGAGTAAAGATTTGTATCGACATTCGACGGCCGGAGGTCGCGAAATCTTGCATATTCTCGATGCAAAAGGACGCCGAGGATATGTTTTTGGATAGTATGCTCGATTACGAATTGCTCAATCATGATTGAGTCAAATTATACTCACTAGTTCCATCTTAATCAACAATTTACTATAAGTATGTCTCTATTAACTAAATAAATAGAGCGAAAGGTTAAATATGAGTAATCCTGCCAAAAGAAGAAGCGTTGAGTATTTACAAAATACCACTTCAGAGTATGAACGTGGATGCAAGACTGCGCAATTGTCCCTCGATCTCGGTAAATTTGCGATGTACTTTTCGCACATTGATCGAGTTCCTCGCTACGCTAACGGAGAACGAGAGAATGATGCCGAACATAGTTTCATGCTAGCGCTCGTAGCGCCAGAAATAGTTGAGGCGCTAGAATTACCACTTAATAGCGGCCGCGTGTCACAGTATGCCGTTGTTCACGATCTTGTCGAGCTAAAAACTGGTGATGTAGCTACCTTCCTTTTCTCCGAAGATGCACAAACTGAGAAAGAACATCACGAACATATGGCGTTAACCGATTTATTGGCCGAACTACCGCCACACACAGCAGCAACATTAGCCAACTACGAGTCTCAGGCGGATCCAGAGTCGCGATTCGTACGCTACGTAGACAAGTTATTACCAGTTGTCGTGGACGTAATCGGTGCCGGCGAACGGGTCATGCGCGAAGATTATGATGTCAGTAGCGCTGATGCTTTAAAGCAATGCCAGGCTGAGCTACACCGAAGACTAGCCGCGAAATTTAACGGCGAGTTCCCAGAGCTAGATGTCGCTCATGAACTACTGTGTGAACTATTTCAGAGTAAGTTTGAGATGAGTGTATAGACAAAATTTTGTTTGCTTGGTATGCAATGATGTAAATTATCATTGTTGTGCTGATTTGGTTAAATAATAAGTATGCCGACTCATCGTAATCGCTCCATACTCCAGTCATTAAGTCGAAACAACTTTGACGGTGTATCGTCAGTCACTTTTCCTCCGTCATCGTAGCAGTCGACTGCACTATCAAAGTAGGATTTTGCCTCTAAAATTGTCATGGCCGGCGGCAGTCCTTCTGGGTTAGCGCTCGGCGCTATGAGTGGCCCAGTTTGCTGAAGTAGCTGCCGTAACGCAGAATTGTCCGGCACGCGGTACGCTACCGAGTTGTTGCCACGAGTTAGCCATTGAGGAGCTTTAGTGCTCGGTAAAATGATGCTGTTCTTCCCAGGCCAATACTTTTTTAGCAAGGCTTTCATCTCTCTGGGGCAATCTTCAATCAACTGATCAGTTGAGGCCAATAGAACAATCGGCGACTTTGTCGGGGTACGTTGCTTCAAGCGGTACACCCGTTCAACTGCATCTTCATCATTAGCTCGTGCGACGATTCCGTATAAAGTGTCGGTACGAATAATTGCAACTCCGCCACTTTTCAAGCATTCAATTGTTTTGGTTAAATACAGGCTTGGAATGTCCATACGGGCCTACTGTTGCTGGGGTACACCATCATTCAGAAGTAACTTCTCATCGAGAACGTCACCACTAAACCCATCGATTTTAGCAGCTTTTTGGGTGCGACTATTGTAGATTTTTCTAAAGCTATCGAATGTATCTTTGTCAATTGGCCCATCAGAAGGAAACGCATCGAAGTCACTCCGCTCTGGCGCTTGACCGCGAACTGATTTGTAGCCAGGTCGACTAAGATCGAGCTGCGCAGTACCACTGCTGCTATATAAACTCATAGCTACGGTCACTAGAAATAATGCCGTAACAATCGTCAAGCCGACAAGCAAAAGAAATTTATGACGCTGCCAGCCACTGAGGTGCTTTGCTTCAGCGATGAGCTCGCTATGTTTCATGAAGCATCTTTCTGCTTACGGGCAAACATTTCAAAATTATCACCATACGCCCTACTGGTCTTTCGAAGCGCTTCAACGTCGTCGTGGACTTTTTCCCGGTTGATGCGAGCTTTGGTAAGACCGTCGAAATATCCGACGGGCCGATCTTGACATTTGATAGCGAGGAGGTCAGATAGAGATTGCTCATATACCTGATAGTCGTCCCTGAAATCACCAAGCTGCTGTTCATATGTAGCGGCCGCAGAGACCAAGCTTGATCCATCAAGTTTGTTAAGCACAATGCGGCTATTAAGTGGTGTCATAAGTTTTGTCGCAATTGATTCATATAGCTGCCCCAGCGTTACCCGCAGGAGGGCGTCACTGGCATGCAGCTGCGTCAGCGACGCCTGAGCTTCCGTGCAATTGCCCTTTATGCGCTTAATTGCATCATCTGTGAGACTAGTCGGCGGAGTTTGAACTTGTGCCTCAGAAATTTTTGACACAGCTAATGCTCCAAACATACTGGCAGATAAAAGTAAGAGAGTAAAGATATATCGTTTCACGTGTTTTTATTATGCGGCCGCAAGCTTATTTGGTCAAATGCCAAACATCGTCATGAGTTTTCGCGATAAGCCCGTCACTATGCAGGCCGTCAAGTGCCGACTGAAAGCGCTCATCGTGCGTAACGAGCTGGCGAATACCATTCGAGGTTGTGTCACTCTGAGAAAGTACTTTTAAGATCTGACCGCGAATTTCGCGAATACTGCCTCGTAGCGGTGCCTGCTTTTTATAATGCTTGCTTTTAGCGGCAGTAACTTTGCCTTGCCGCTTCAAGTCACTTCCATAATCCATAAGCGCCCAGTAAAATACTCGCGAGTTCACTTCGTCGTACGTAGTAGCCAGCCGTTCGATAATTTGCGCGTCGTTCACCTTTTTGGCAGTTTCAAAAAAGTGGTAGATGTACACTGCCCTCACATTAGTTTCGACGAACAAAACAGGCTGATTAAACGCATAGGCGGCAATAGCACCCGCGGTATTCTTCCCAACACCCGGTAGTGCTTGCAATAAAGCTTGTTTCACTGGAAACGCACCATCGTGCTCCATGATAATCATTTGCGCCGCCTGATGAAGATACTTCGCTCGACGATTATAGCCAAGTCCGCTCCACAGTCGCAACACGTCGCCAAGCGAAGCTTGCGCGAGCGACTGAATATCCGGAAAAGCCTCGATAAACGCCTCAAATTTTGGAACAACTCTACTCACCTGAGTCTGTTGCAACATTAGCTCGCTGACAAGAATATAGTACGGCCGCGTATCACGGCGCCACGGCATGTCGCGATACAATCGTAAGCCTTGGTCGATAATAAACTTTTGGAATTGCTGATCATTCACCTTTTCAGTATAGCGGCGTATACTAGAAGTATGACAAGTTTCGTTTTTGGCGGTGGATGCTTTTGGTGCTTAGACGCGGTGTATCGGCAAATACTCGGCGTTAATGAAGTAATCAGTGGCTACGCTGGCGGCGATAGTGATTCGCCTGATTATAATAGTGTTGCGAGTGGTAAAACTGGCCATGCAGAAGTTGTGAAAGTGACCTTTGATGGGTCTATTATTCCGCCTGAAACAATTCTTGATATTTTCTTTGTCATTCACGACCCAACGACGCTAAATCGCCAAGGTGCCGACCGCGGGACGCAATACCGCTCCGTGATGCTTTATGACTCTTCAGAACAAAATGTGCAATATGAGGCGGCTCGAATAAGAGCAGAAGAAACGTGGGGTGATGAAATTGTGACGGAAATTGCCAAGTTAAATACTTTCTATGAGGCAGAACCAGAGCACCAAGATTATTTTGCCAACAACCCAACAGCTGGCTACTGCTCAGTTGTCATAGCGCCAAAAGTCAGTAAAGCCAGACAACTATTTAAACAATGGATGGAGGATGAATCATGAAACTTACAAAATACGATCACGCTTGCTTCACGTTAGAAAAAGACGGCAAACTTCTTGTCGTTGATCCGGGAGAGTTCACGAGTCTTCCACAGCTTGAGAATGTTGTCGCGGTTGTCGTAACCCATCATCATGCCGACCATCTCGATCCGCTGGCGCTAGAGGCATTGTTCGCTTCAAATCCTGATATGGTCGTTTATGGACCCGAGCAGGTCGACGACGCGATTGAAGGTGATTACGCACATCAAAAAGTTGCAGCCGGTGACATCATCAAAACTGGACCATTTACATTTGAGTTCTTCGGCGGTGACCATGCCGTCATTCACTCTTCATTTCCGACAGACCAAAACGTTGGGGTGATGATAAATGAAACGGTCTATTATCCCGGAGATTCATTTAGCGAGCCAGGGAAACCCGTCAAAGTTCTTGCTTTGCCGTCCGCCGCGCCGTGGCTAAAAATAGGTGAAGCTATCGACTATGTTAGGCGCGTTAAACCAAACATTGCGTTTCCAACCCATGATGCAATCGCCTCAGACGCTGGGAAGTCTATTGCTGACTCCATGATAGCGGGATTCATGAATGAAAACGGTGGTGAGTACCAACGCTTGACGCAGCCACTCGACATTTAGTTTTATAAATCTTTAGATAAAATAAAAATACCTAGTTTGACTAGGTATTTTTTTATATATTCCTAATAGGATTGTCTATGAACGCGAGTGTTTTTCAGCGTCTTTTTTGACGGCTGAACCCGTCCGCTTCGCTTCTTCGCTTGCACGTTGAGCGCGAATTTTTGCTTCTTCACCGAGTGATGAAGCTTCGCTCGCGACATTTTTAGCTGATTGCTTTGCGCTTTCAGTCATTCCCTTTACTTCTTCACCGACGGTCTTTGCCCCTGATTTCAAGTTTTTCGAAATATCATCGGCGGCAGCTTTAGCCTGCTTGCTCTTTTGGTCGGTGTACTTTTTTGCCTCATCGGCTTTGACTTTGAGGTCTTTTCGAGTTTCTTCACCACTTTTTGGGGCAAAGAGAATTCCAGCGGCAAATCCGGCAGTTGCGGCAGCCAATACTTTAACTAACTTCAACATTGTTGTTCTCCTTATTTTAGATAAATTAGCGATCAAAGATTATTGCTTGCGACGAAACACTTTCGAGGCTTCGGTGAATACTTTGACCGGTGAAAGCCATTCTGTTGCTTGTGATACATTATTAAGTACAGCATCGACGTTTTTCATCAAGCTTCGAACTTTTAGAAGAACGACAGTGACAGCAACGAGCAATGCGACAATCACGATCGACAATAAAATAACAGCGATAGTGAGTAGTGTTACCACGACATCCATATCCATCAACATCTCCTTTCGTGGTAATTAAGAGTTAGTAGTGATAAGTATACCGTATAGGCTACCCCCTCTTCTGTAATAATTTTTACTGGATGTGTTTTTGTATTGATTGAATCAATAATTATACTTTAGCATAATTATTGTTGTATTGCAAGCACTAAGACTATTTTTCGCCATGTTCCACAATTTGCTTTATAATGCGAGACTTAAAAACCGTCAAAGCTAATGTGATGGTCGTAAAATGACCAATCGACGGCAAGCGACGATTATTCGCGCCATTGATTGTGCTATATCGACGACGGACGACACTGTCGCGAAAAGCACTGAACGTCACGACGTCAGAAAGGTGCAGCTGGTCGTGTGACGACGAAAGTCGCTTTAATGATTCATCAAAAGTTGGCGATCGGCGACGAAGATACGGCGCGACTGGCGATGAAGGACTAGCAACACCGCATAGCGTCACGAGCAACATTACATCATCCCTACCTGTCATTATATTGATAGCCATACTTGCACCAGCACTTTCGCCGATCAGCGCAACACGGTGACCAGCGGCGAGAGCCGTATCAATTGCAGTTTCAATTTTTTGCTTACGGTCGCTAAAAGTTCCGCCCTTGTTCCACTGCATTGGCACCAACTCAGCTGTTAGGCCTTGCCTGTTCCATCTCTTTATACCAGATCGGCGTAGATTATCGTAACGGTCACCAAGACCAGGGATATAAATAATGTGATGTGACATAATTACCCGGCACTAGTGTCGATTTTTATCGATATATCTTTGAGCTGAGCTGAGCTAACGACGCTTGGTGAGCTCATCATTGCGTCGACACCTGATCCATTTTTTGGAAAGGCCACAACCTCGCGAACATTTCGTTCTCCAATAAGTTCCATAAACATACGATCAATTCCGAAAGCACAGCCAGCGTGCGGCGGTGCTCCAAACTTGAATGCATTAATCATCGCACCAAATTTCGCTTCGACGTAGGCCTCGTCATACCCTAAGACGCCAAATACCTTATAGAGGACTTCTGGGTTGTGGTTTCGCACGCCGCCTGAGCATATTTCATATCCGTTCATGACCATGTCGTACTGGTCTGCCACGATATCGAGTTTATTTTTGGCTTCCTCAATCGCTTCAGCTCCACCTCGTGGCATACTAAACGGATTGTGGCCGAAATCAAGTCTTTTCGCCGTATCATCCCATTCATAAAATGGAAAATCGACAATCCAAACAAGTGAAATCACATTAGGATCTTTTAGCTCAAAATGATCCGCAAACTCATTGCGCAAACGACCTAAAACTTTATTGACGACAGGCCGCGTATCAGTACCAAAGAAAATCGCGTCACCGTCTTTCGCTCCAAGCTTATACTTAATTGCTGCTTGCTCATCCGAGGTGAGGAATTTGGCGATTGGCGATTTCACATCACCGTCTTGATACGTCAAGTAGGCTAAACCCCCGGCTCCTTCGCTTTTTGCAATATCAGTAAAATTATCGATTTGAGAGCGGCTCAGCCGTGCACCACCCTTGACGCAGATCGCCTTCACGACGCCACCACTTTCGATCGTATTTTTGAAAACTCCAAAATTAGTCTCTTGAAGTTCTTCAGATAGATCAATCAATTTCATACCATAGCGCAAATCAGGCTTATCGGACCCGTACGTCTCCATAGCGTCGCGGTAAGATAACCGAGGTACGACAGGATCGAGTAGTGTTTTTCCAGCAAAATCCGTTACGAGACTTGTGATAAGTGGCTCGATTTCTTTTCGAACCGTCTCGCCGTCATCAACAAATGCCATTTCCATGTCGAGCTGATAAAATTCTCCATAGAGCCTGTCGGCTCTTGCGTCTTCATCGCGAAAACATGCGGCAAGCTGATAGTATCGTGCGACACCACCAACCATCAAAAGTTGCTTAAATTGCTGTGGGGCCTGTGGAAGTGCGTAAAATTCCCCCGGACGCAGCCTCGCTGGAACCAAGAAGTCTCTTGCACCTTCGGGACTAGAATTTGCGAGAATTGGCGTTGTAATCTCTATAAATTCTCGGCCGTCCATATACTCTCGAATCATTCGGTACAATTTCGCTCGTTGCAACAGGCGTTTTTGCATTGTTGGGCGCCGAAGGTCAAGGTAGCGGTATTTCAAACGCAGTTCTTCGTTCGACTGCTGCCCGTCATCTCGTACGGAGACGGGCAATGACTCAGATTTATTAAGTAGAACTAATTCGTCAACTACGACTTCAATCGAGCCGGTCATGAGATTCGGGTTCTTTAAATGCTCACCCCGCTCTTTAACGCTCCCTGTCGCCGTAATGACATATTCGTCCCGAAGGCTTTCAGCCAGCTGAAACGCGTCGGCTGATTCAGGGCTTACCACCAATTGAATAATTCCACTGTGATCACGTAAATCAATAAAAATAAGACCACCGTGATCGCGGCGGCTGTTGACCCATCCGCTCACCGTAACAGTTGCGCCACTTTCATGTGATATTTTTTCGACTATTGTTCGTGCCATAATTCACTCATTATAGCACTCTCACCTCTATTGTCATAGTCATAGCAACCGCATCGCGTTACTATAGAGTCTTACTAGTATCACGCATTTCTTGGCCCATGAGCGCTTGCATGATATCACTCAAACTAATCAAACCTACCGTCAAATCTTGGTCGTCAGTGACAACTAATAAATCATAATGCACCGATAGAATCGTCGTAAGCGCTTGCTGCAGCGTCTGATCTTGGTGAACATAATATACCTGTGGTTGCATTGATTTTTCAACGGTTGAAGTTCCTTTGCCGGTGTCTAGTGTTAAAAGATTCTCGATTGATAGCACCCCGACAACATGGTCAAGATCATGATCTGTCACCGGAAAACGGGTGAGCCCCGACTTGTGAAGATCATCAAGCACAAGTGGACCAAGCATTGCAGTGCGAGAAATACTGGTAATCGATTGACGTGGTGCCATAATATCTTTCACCCGTTTGTCATCGAACTTCAGAATAGCAAGTAGCGATTTTTTTTGAATCGGTCGCAACGCACGGTCTCTTGCGTGCTCGATAATGTGTTCAACTTCTTCTAAAGATGAGGCGTGAGTCTCCCTATGTTCCGTATGTTTATCGTCGGCACCCGCAAAGTAACTAATTTTCGACCGGTAATCATTCGCAAAAATAATTATCTTATTTTGGTATTTTTGAAATAGTTTTGCCGACAATTTCTCAATCAATACTAACCGTGACACTGCCTTGTAGTTCAGCGCAACAGCAAACGTTATAACAATGCCGAGTGCGACAGTAAGAACGCTGGCGCTGACAATAGTAAAAAGCACAATAAGCATCATGCAAATGTTCTTCTGCATGATCAACAGAAGCGACACTACGGAGTCAATGCGTGTCGACGTTGAGAAATCTTTATCGCTATTTTTTATTCGACGTCCCAATTCAAAGCCGCTTAAGCGAGATACCGGAAGCTTAATGCCGGCGATAAGGATAAGCGCCACAAATACTACTACAAGAAAGATAATTTCAAAATAGAAAATGATCGTGTTCATGGTCTTTTTAGTATACCCCAGTCACCTTGCGAAAACATAACTTTTATTGGTACACTGGAAGTAATAACGTGAGGAGAAAATTGTGAGTAGAAATGCGTGGATTATATTTGCGACTGCCTGTGTCGTATTGCTCGGAGGTTTAGTGTACTTTTCTGGCAAAAATAGAATTGATATTGGGAATGTAAACCCGAATGCCATTCAAAAGGCAACCGAACAATCGGGCAATATCGCCGATCATGTTGATGGCAATAAAAATGCAAAAGTAATTCTTACGGAATACGGTGATTATCAATGTCCTGGATGTGGAACTGCTGCCCCAGTCATTAAGGCCGTCACTGACAAATATAGCGACCAAGTGGCTTTTGTCTTCCGTAACTTACCGCTCCCAAGCATTCACCCGAACGCGCGGGCTGCTGCTTCTGCTGCTGAAGCAGCCGGACTCCAGAATCGATATTTCGACATGCACGATAAACTATACGAAAATCAAGCTGACTGGGAGTCGCTCTCTTCTGGCGAGCGAACTGACAAGTTTGTATCATACGCCCAAGATTTGAAGCTTGATGTTGAAAAATTCAAGAACGATTTTGGCTCAGATACTGTGAGTCAAAAGATTCGCTTTGACGAAGCGGTTTTCGGCAAAACTGGCCTCGCAAAATCAACGCCAACGGTCATTATTAATGGAGAAAAGGTTGATCAAGAGGCAACAACCGATCAAGGAAAGCTTGATACATTAGTAGCCGAGGCGATTAAGGCAAGCGGTGGAACGCTCCCGAAAAAGCAATAGACCGCTTCACTAAAATATAAAATACCCCGGTGCCTTGGGGTATTTTATATATTGTGCGTAAAATTCCTCGAGGAATTTTACGCTATTCCAACACAGTTCTAGTGTGCGATATACAGTTGCCATTCGGCAGGCACCACATCCACTGCAATCTTTTTGCTTCGTGATGAAACAAACTCGATGGCTATTGGCATGTGTTTGATGCTCCTTGTACTACGTACAACCTTGCGCGCGTCGACCTTAAAAAAATTGTTTTAGCTGTTTTTGGCGCAAAGCACATCGAGTATAGTAGCAACTAGTAGACGTATCGTCAATAATTTAACTTAGCTATATAGTGGTCGTGCTTGGCGTAGCTCTATTCCGACAAACCTGGTGATGAACCATCACGTAGCTCGCGCTCTCTCAAAAACAGGAGAATCACAACCGCTGCAATTGCCATAAGACCCGAGGCGGCAAAGAAAATTTTATGGAGCGATGCAGTAAATGCGCCGATCACCACGGCACTAAATTCATTTTGGTCTTGTTTAAATTCTGAGATTTTTCGATCCTTCGCCTGAGGAGAGAGAGGAGATTTATTAATTGAGCTGACAGCCTGATCACTGATAGTCGCCCGCTGTGAATTAAGCTGTAGTACAGCGTTGGCGTCGAGTTCTTCTGGCAACCGTTGACTCGCTGAGGGGGATTGCTTGACCGCTTGTACATATGCACCATCTTGCACAGTGACAATACTTGATGTAACGCCAACAGTCAGAATACCGCTAAATAGCGCCGTCCCAATCGTTGAGCCAAGGTTACGGAACAGTTGATTACTCGCCGTTGCAACACCGAGGTCTTTTTGCTCAAACTCGTTCTGTACGGCCAAGTTCAGGATTGGCATTCCGCTACCTAAACCAATTCCGATAAAGACCATGATAATCGCTTCCTGAATGTAGCTACTATCTGGACCAAGACTCGACAACGCAAAGACGCCGATTGCAGCCACGCTGAATCCGCCCACGATAAAGCTTTTATATTTTCCTGTTCGAGAAACCAACTGACCGATAATCGCAGAAGTCAGCGTTAATCCTCCAATCATTGGCAGGAGCATCAAGCCAGCAGTCGTTGCGTCCGCCTCAAACACCTGCTGATTAAATTGCGTAAGGTACAGTATCGATCCTAAAAATGCTGCACCAAATAATAACGCGGCAATAATAATTGTCGTAAAGTTACGGTTCTTAAAGAAATTAAGTGGAATAATCGGCTGAGCGGCACGAGATTCAATGAATACGAATAACGCAGTAGACAGTGCTGCAAGAATGTAAAGCGATGCCTGAATCAGTCCTATACCGACGCCGCGATCAACTAGAAATTTGAAAACCGTCTCTGTATTATCGACAGCAAGCACAAGCGTTGATAAAGCGACGGTGAGTGCTGCAGCGCCAGAGTAGTCAATTACCGGTTTCTTTTCGTGCTTAATGTTCGGGCAATATTTCGCGATAACAATGGCAGAAAATACGCCAACTGGAACATTAATAAAGAACGTCCAGCGCCAATCCGTCGTATAACCAAAGAGCATGTGTTCGTCAGTCAGAAAACCTCCAAGCAGTGGCCCAACGACTGACGCTAAGCCAAATACCGCGCCGAAAATACCTTGCCACTTCCCTCGTTCTCGCGGACTAAACAAGTCACCAACAATCGTAAACGCATTCGCAATAATGATACCTCCGCCAAAGCCCTGCAAGGCTCGGAAAGCAATAAGCTCACCAATATTTTGCGAGATGCCGCTCAGAAGTGAGCCAATCGTAAAAACGATCACACCGGCCAAAAGCACTGGTCGTCGCCCCAGTAAGTCTGACAATTTTCCGGCAATAGGCACTGTGACGGTACTCGCCAGCAAGTATGCCGTGACGATAAAACCAAGGCTACTGAAACTGTTAAAATCTTCAACGATTTTCGTGAGCGCTGCTGCAATAATCGTTTGGTCGAGTGCAAACAAAAATAGTCCGCTCATGACCGCAATCATGACCAATAATTTTTGCCGCGCTGGAATACTGTGTAGCATGGTTACTACCTCCTTTTTGTAATTATTTTACGCTAGCTATCGATAGCAGATTTCAGCTCGTCGATACTATTGCCCATTTTTTCAATAAGCTGCTGCACTCGAGATTCTGCGACAAAACCGACAGAGTTTTTTTCTGGAATAAAAAGTACGACAAGTTTGTCGCCCGGAGCAATGCCCATCCGAGTGCGAACATCAGCCGGTATAACGACTTGGCCTTTAGGCCCTACGGTTGCAGTGCCAGCAAGTTGTATGTGTCTTTTTCCAGAAATCTCCATGTTATACATTTTATACTTGTATAACTTGTACGTCAATTATTTTCCTTTTTTGACTGTCAATCCGCGTGTTTGCGACTCAAGACTATAGTTAACCTGCGCACCAAGCAGAACAATAAAAGCCGTTAGATTGAGCCAAATCATCAGCACAACGATTCCCGCAACCAGACTGTATGACTCGCTGAAGCTAGCAAAATACTGAACGTAAATAAAGAAGGCAATTGTACCAATCAACCATACAAGCGTGGCTAGTGCTCCGCCCCAACTTACCCACTGCCACTTCGCGCTTGGTCGACTCGGACCATAGCGATAAAAAACCGACAGTCCCACCGTGACAATACCGACGACAACTACCCAGCGAAAAGCCAAAGCAACTGTCACGATAGGCTCAGGCACGCGGAAAAAGCCCAAAATTGATCCATTTAACGCAATGAGACCGATAATCACAAAGCCCATCAGTAGTGCTGCGAGCGTAAAAACTAGACCAGTTAACTGAACCACAAAAAAATTACGCGATTCTTTACATTGATAAATAATATTTGTCGCTGTCATAAGATTTTTGACCGCACCTGATGCGCTGAACAGCGAGAGTGCAATTGCCACAACTGCCGTAATCAGGTTGGTGTCGGATTTGCCTGCAAGATTTGTCAGCTGAGCACTCACAAGACTCGCGATGTCACTCGGCAAATAAGTTGTTAGGTTTTTGGTAACCTCGCTAATCTCTTCAGGCGCAATGACGAGCGCTGCAATTGACACAGCAGCAGCGAGGAGCGGAAAAAACGAAAGTGTTGAAAAATAAGCTATTCCAGCTCCCAGTAGTGGAATCGATTTCTTGCCCATTGCTTGAAAGGTTTCGGTAAAAGCCGTTTTCCAGTTGTCTAACGTAAGCTTGGCAGGCGTATGAACAGCAGTACGATTCGCCTGAAAAACTGCTGCCGTTCCTGCAACACCAAGTGCCGCACCGACAGCAGCTATTATTTTTTTACCGTGCTTTTGCATCATTAGGCAAGAACCTCTCTCGTGCTATGAATAACTTTTAGACTATTTTACCGCATTTTACTATAATTTTTGTTTTGATATTTTTTAATTATCAAATAAAAAAGTCTCCTTGCAAAAAAGAGACTTAAGGATGGAGAGAAATTTGAGGTAATTTTGTTCTACTTACTCGCTAAATCTTGTGCCCATAGACGTTTTTGACGTTTATACGATGTGACTTGACGTAATACCTCGCTGCTATTACTACGACGTGTTGTGCGTGACATACAAACCTCCTTTATTACTCGAATTACTGAGATACTACGCGTGTTCGACTTGTCAGTGATTGAATAAACTTCGTTGCGTACCTAGCGTTAGCTGACCCAGCTTTCTTCGTTGTTGGCTGAGATAGCTCAGGATACTTTTGTAGCTTTTTTGATAAGAAAGCTTGGATTTTTATATCAACTTGGTCGTTATTATAGTGTTTCATTTTTTCCTCCATCACTTATTTCAATGTGATAATATCATGATAATGCTTATTGCTATGTTGTAGGTATGAAGGATTTAACATATAAGCTGTGATATTTTTCACTCATTCTATATTTGATGTACTATAATGGAAGAACTACCTCAGCCTATGGATGAACTACTAACAGCACTCAAACCCTACGCAACAAATCGCGTTGTTAAAAAAGGTACAATTGTCTTGTATCAGAGTGAAATACCGCGTCAAGCTTTGATTGTCCGAAAAGGTCTCTTTCGAGCGTACACCATTACATCAACTGGTGAAGAACGGATCGTCAATTTGCACGCGAAGAACGACATTCTCGGTCTGTCGTGGGTGTACGGAGAAACTAAAAGCAGTCTTTTTTATTACGAAGCAGTCGAAAACAGTGAAATTGCATCTGTTTCAAAAGATCAATTATTAGAAATAACTGCCAAAAATCCTAAGTTTACCAAAAGTATTTTGAAGCTACTTGTGAATGGTTACACCGCTCTTTTGCTGCGAGTGACAGCGCTTGAGCAATCCTCAGCTGCCGAGAAAATCGCTCTAACTCTGTATTTTTTGATTATTCGGCACGGCTCAGAGAAAAAACCTGGAATATACACAATAAACTTGAAGATGACCCAGTCGATGATCGCAAGTCTTGTCGGCCTCACCCGAGAAAGTACGGCCGTAAATTTAAAACTGCTTAAGAAAAAGCAAATTGTTAGCTACAGCAGCTTCGTCTATACGGTCAATAAAGAAAACCTCGAGCGATTTGTCGGCGAAGACAGTTTTAGAGACCTACAGCTCGATTAGATTGATCAGACAAGTCTTGGACAATTTTGATTAATTCTTTTGGTGACGCCCACGCTTTTAAGACGTAACGCTCAGCACCAAGCTGATATGCTTCATCAACTTCGCGCTGCATGTCATAGTTCGAGAACACTACAATCTTAACGTGCGGATGTTTTCGTTTTGGCTCGTAGGCTTTCAAAAACGCGATACCATCCATTATCGGCATTCTAAGGTCGAGAAATATAATATCCGGCTCGGTACTTTTCGTTATTTCCAATGCTTCTTCGCCGTTGAAAGCTACGTGCGTCGAATAGCCAGCTGTGGTCAAGATTGTCTTATACGCGTCATTGAGTGCGAGGTCGTCTTCGACAACTAGCACGGTCGGTTGTATTTTTGCCATTTTGTGTCTCCTTTAGTTAGTCTTATTAAACGGTGGTGAATTCAGTAGTATACGCATCAGTCAGACCTTGGCAAATGAATCGTAAAAGTTGTACCCATTTTTTCTTCAGATACAACTGTGATCGACCCTTTGTGAAGATCAATAATTTTCTTCACCCAATATAGCCCGAGCCCCGTTCCGCCGACAAGCGTTGACAAAGGATTGTGAATCCTAGAAAACTTTTCAAATAACTTGCCTTGATCGTCGGTGCCGATGCCGACACCGCTATCAATAACCTCTATGACAACAGTGTCAGAGTCGCCACTGATTGCGATCTTGATCGCTTTACCAATATCGGAATACTTACTTGCGTTATCAAGCAAATTTTCAATGACCATGCGGATTTTTTCTTTATCAATCGTCGCAATTAAGTAGTCGTCTGTGTGAGTAAATGTTACTTTTTGCTGGCGATCCAGGTAAGTTTGTTGTTGTTCTTTTATGATGTCGATAACGAGTGGCACTATATCGGATTTTGTCTTTTGTAACTTTACTTTACCGGCGTCAACTTGTGCAACTTTCAAAAGATCAGAGACAATCCTTAGCTGACGCTCGTTACTTTCGTACGCCTTTGTTAAAACTGAGCGCTGCGCTTCGCTGATATTTCCGACAAAGCCCTCCAGCACCATGCCGACGTATTGTTTGACGCCAGTTGCAGGCGTTCGCAACTGGTGCGAAGCTAAAGAGATAAATTCGTCTTTCGTTCGGTTCAATTCGATCAAATGATTCAGCCGCTGCTCCTCAATTTGTTTGCGGCCCAGCGAATAATAGAGTGTGCGCGAAAGAAGATCTGCTGTAAAGGTGCCTTTCACCAAATAATCAGCGGCGGCAAGTTTCATCGAACGCTTTTCAATTTCTCTATCTCCCGCTCCTGTCAAAAGAATAAACGGCTCGGCTCTTTTTTGTGGCTCGGCAAATTGAAGAAGCTCAAGACCTGTATGCTCACCCAGCTGATAGTCAAGCAAATAAATATCATAGTCGTGGCTGATAATGTGTTGCTTTGCCTGATCGAACGAAGAGCACCACTCAAGTACAAATGCCGATTCTGGTATTTGTCGAAACGTGCGCTCGATGATAATGTAGTCTTCTTCGTCATCATCGACCAACAGTACAGAGATTTGATTGCTACTCGTGTTTTGCATGATCCCCCGGCAGCTTCACCGTCTCAAACCAATAGATACCTAACGTTTTCATGACTCGAACCAAGTCATCATAGGCGACTGGTTTCGTAATAAATGAGTTGCTCCCCAGCTGATACGTGCGATAAATGTCCTCTTCGGCTTTTGAAGTCGTAAAAATCACGACGGGAATATCACGAATCTCCGGATCATCCTTAATTTCACGCAATGCCTCTCGGCCATCTTTTCGTGGCATGTTAAGGTCAAGCAAAATGACCGATGGCCGCACCGCACTCTTACCAATTTCGCCACGTTTTTGCAAATAATCTACCAATTCTTCACCGTCGCTAACTCGAATCAACTTTGTGAGAATTTCACCTTCAGCCAAAGCTTTTTTGGTTAGAAGGAAATCATCGTCATCATCGTCCGCCATTAAAATAACAATTTCTTTGGTGCTTTTAGGAGTTGTGTCTTCGTTCATGAGGCCAATCTTTCTTCCGTGCGCGGAATAGTAACTATAAATGTTGAGCCGTGATCTTTTTTACTTGTCGCGGTGATGGTTCCGCCGTACCGTTCGGCTATTTTTCGGCAAACTGCTAGTCCGATTCCCGTACCTTCATAGGCTTCTTTTCCGTGAAGTCTTTGAAATACTGAGAAAATACGGTCGAGATATTTCTCATCAAAGCCAATGCCATTATCTTCAAAACAGATCACGTTATCGCCATTTGAAGATTCGTCTGGTAATACATAGACCCGGACTTTCGGCGCAATGTCAGGCTGATGAAATTTCAAAGCATTGCCAATCAAGTTCTGAAACAATTGACGCATATGAAGCGGATCGGCCATGACCTTAGGGAGCGACTCGACCAAAACATCTCCGCCAGTCCGCTCTATGCGAGACTCAAGATCACTAATAACACCCGAGGCAACGTCGTTAAGGTCGACGCTTGTAACCGGCCTTACTTTTGTTGTTATTCGTGAAAATGATAGAAGATCTTCTATCAACGTACTCATACGTGAAGCGGCGTTACGCATTCGCTCCAAGTACTGCAGACCGTCATCTAATTGCGCACCATACTCGCTCTCTAAAAGGTCGCCAAAAGCTTGGATCTTGCGAAGTGGTTCCTGCAAATCATGCGACGCCACATACGCAAAATCCTGCAGCTCTTGATTACTCCGCTCTAGATTAGCGCTCTTCTCATGAAGCTCTTCTTCAAGGGCAATCCGTCGAGCAACTTCCGCTTCAAGATTACTGTTGTCATCCTGCAACTTTCGCGTACGCTGTACCACGCGTTGCTCGAGCTTTTGGTTTGATTCCGCAAGCTCGTGTTGAGTTTTTGATAGCTGGTGCTTTGTCATAGATTCGTCCGTTATATCAACCGTGGCTTGATATACCGCCGTCACGCGGCCTTCACTGTTCTTAAGCGGCCAGTGCACCACGCGCCAAGTTCTATGGACGAGCTCACCAGACTCATTCTTAATTGGATAGTCGAGCTGTGGCATTGCATCGCTTCGTCCAGTCTTAATAACACGCCGAAATGACTCAAGTAATTGGCTATTGCCCTTTTCTATATATTCCACAGAAGTGTCCGGAAAAACATCTAAAACTCGCTTGCCAATCACATCATCGCGATTTGTCATGGCCAACGTGGCGTGCGCCTTGTTTTCTTCAATGATTGTAAAGTCCGGATCATTGACATTGAATATAATAATTGCGGTGTCAAAAGAAGCGAAGAGACTTTCATAGTCAACTGTCTGAGCATGTGGTGTCATCATAGTGTTAAGAGGGCTTCCTGGTCTATTTATGCGTACTGGAGTGTCGTGAGATCTGACAGGAGGAGACAAGTTTGCCTCCTCCAAACCTATTGATAAATCAGTTAGACTTCAGACAGTCTAGGCGCGATGAGTGCTGCGACCAGTTACGGCTTTAACAATTGCGAGCAATATCACAGCTCCAAGGATTGCTACTATAAGCCCAGCGATGCTCAAGGTATCAGGTGAACTTCCGGTCAAAAGCCGCATGACAAACCCACCTATGAATGCACCAAGGATTCCGACGACAATGTTCGCGATGGCGCCCATACTAGCGTCGGTTTTCATTATCATTGAGGCGATCCAGCCAGCTAATGCACCGACTACAATCCATAGAATTATATCTATCATTTCATTTCTCCTTTAATATGTTTACTTGTTTATTTATAATACCTATTATAATTTTTTGTACCTGTAAAAATTTTTACTAAATTTAGATTATGCAGACTTGCCGTCACATACGTAGCGCAATTTTTCAGGTGAATCAACTCTGTTTAATGACGACCACAATAACTACAATTACCAATTGTGGCGATCCTCTTTGCGGTGCATTCACCTCCTGTAGCTGCAGCTTGACTGTAGTGTCGTGCTACACCCTATAATTTTTACAAACGTAACAAACTTTTGTTCAAAAAGCATAGCCGTAATCAGTAATTTAGTAATATATCGTACATACTTTACCTGTTAGTGACTGTTATAGTTTTTCTACAACCCAACTAATAGCAAGGAGAACACGCTATGGACAAAGGATCATCAACAGTAGGAATCGCCGTCGGAGTCGTTGTTGCACTCATCGTCGGTGGTGTCGGTGGATACGCTATCGGAAACAACATGGGCGACGACAACAAGAGCGACATGTCTTCAATGAGCATGTCTGAAAAGAACCCGTCAACAGCAACTAAAGCAGCCGACCTCCGTGTCACGCTCAACCAACAAATGCGACAACACGTTGAACTTGCAACAATTGCACTCAAGCAATCAGCTGCCGGCGCACCTGATGCAGCGGCAGCAGTTAAGGCACTCGACAACAACAGTGTTGAACTTTCAGAATCTATTGGTAGCGTATACGGCGATCAAGCCAAAAGCGATTTCCTTGCACTATGGCGCAAGCACATCGGCTTCTTTGTTGACTACACCAACGGTGTTGTAAAAGGTGACGAAGACGCACAAGCTAAGGCTAAAGAAAACCTTACGCAGTATACTGAGGACGCTTCGACATTCTTCTCAAATGCAACAGGTGCTGACAAAGCAGGCCTTAAAGAAGGTTTGCAAAAGCACGCTAACCAAGTATTTGGTATCGTAGACGACTACGCTGCTAAAGACTACACAGCAATGTTTGAGAAAGAAGAAGAAGCATACAACCACATCGGTATGGCAGCTGACATTCTTTCTGCAGCAATCGTTAAGCAAAACCCAGACAAGTTCTAATACATTAGCACTTACAATAGAAGAAGGTCGGTCTATCCGGCCTTCTTCTTTTAGTAATAAACTGCTATTCTGCCTTTACGTAACATATATTACTAGCACACTTAGCGTAGTGTGGCATACTAAGATGACTAAACCTAACCAAGGAGTTACAGTGAAAACCACGCAGAAAGCTAGCCCCGTTCTAACTGCCGTTATAGTTATCGGTATCCTAGGCGCTGGTTCAGCCGCTGGATTCCTTGCAACAAGACCTGACAACTCAGGTGGTGGCGGAATAACAAGTTCCAGCTCAAAAGATCAGTCGCCTGATAGTAATAAAAAGAAGTCATCCGGCTCATACAAAGATGGAATGTATACGGCCAAAAAGTCATACGCAACACCTGGTGGACAGTATTCTGTCGATTTAACTGTCAATATCGCAGACAATACTGTAAAAAGCTCTACAGTGAAACTTGACGCCAAGCAAGGTGAAACATCGAGTTTCTACCAAAATGATTTCGCTGATATGTACAAGTCCGAGGTCGTTGGCAAGAAAGTCAACGACATCTCACTCGATCGTGTTGGCGGCTCATCTTTAACCTCGAACGGCTTCAACGATGCTCTCGACCAGATTAAAGACGATGCAAAAGCCTAGCGAGTATGCCTTTGATGGTATTGGTACGAAATGGACGATCAGCTCGCTGCTTCCGTTATCGGACATACTTTCTACGCGCGTACAACAACTTGTCGAAGATTTTGATAAAACCTATTCACGGTTCCGCGATGATAGCTATATTACTATGATTTCTCGTTCACCTGGAACGTATGGTTTTTCCGAAGCTGGCAGCCGATTACTTGATTTTTATTATGATCTCTATCGCCAAACAGATGGCCTGGTGACGCCACTTATAAGCAGAATGCTCGAACAACTCGGCTATGATAGCAGTTACTCTTTCAAACAATCGCCAGTAGCAGCCATTGAGCCGTGGGAAAATGTTATGTCATGGGAGAAGCCAAACCTGACAACACTGCAGTCTACGCTATTAGATTTCGGTGCAGCCGGAAAGGGTTTGCTCGTGGACGAGCTAGTAGCTTTACTCCACGCTGATGGAGTTGAGTCATTTGTGGTTGATGGAAGTGGTGACATGCGCCAGTCGGGTGCTATACCAAATTATGTCGGCTTAGAGCATCCGCTCGACAACAGCATGGTGATTGGCGCAATCGACGTAAAAGACAGTAGCCTGTGTGCCTCGGCCAGCAATCGACGCCGCTGGCATGGATTACATCACATCGTCAACCCGGCCACGCAAAGCCCAGAAAACAATATTATCGCCACGTGGGTCATTGCTCCTTCGGCAATGATAGCTGATGGCCTCGCAACAGCATTATTTTTTGTTGAACCCGAAAAATTACAGTCGGCCTACTCATTTCAATACGTCAGAATGTTTCATAGCCAACGCATCGATAGCTCAAAAAACTTTAGTGGAGAATTATTCGTATGACCGGAAAATTAAATCAATTACTAAATAAGATGTCGATGTACCGGTTTATACTGGTCATTCTCGCAGCTTTAATCGTCATCACACTAATCCTTCTAGCAACTGGCGCACTCGACTATTCACCACTCGCAATCGCTGCTAGCTTGGTAGCGTTTATAGTGTCGGTAACCGGCACAACGTATTTGATAAGCCGCTTGATTGGAGTGACAGCTCATTTGGAATCGTCGTACATAACGGCGTTAATACTATTTTTCATTTTTACGCCACGCGCCACAGTTCCTGGTGTGGCCGCTCTATTCCTGGTCGGAATGATCGCCGCAGCTTCGAAATATCTACTTGCGTACCGAGGTCGCCACATATTTAATCCAGCCGCTGTTGCAGCTTTTATTATCAGCTTTACTGGGCTGACAGCCGCATCGTGGTGGGTCGCTACGCCGTCTCTCGCGATTCCAACCTTACTCGGAGCCGGCCTGATTCTCTACAAAACTCGTCGCTTATTTATTGGCTTGGTTTTCCTTTCCATTGCAATTCCTTTAACGATCATTGTCACGCTCAGTTATGGTACCAGTCTGGTTGACGCTTTCCCGTTGCTTCTATCATACCCGCTATTATTCTTTGCTGGTTTTATGCTCAGCGAGCCATTAACGATGGCTCCGCAAAAATGGCAGCAAGGGATTGAGGCGGTCATTGTCGGTGTGTTGTTCGCCGTTCCATTCAGTATCGGTGGATTTTCGACAAGTCTCGTCCTAGCGCTTCTCGTCGGTAACGCCTTCGCCTTCGCCTTCCGCCGTCAACAAGCTGTCCGCCTTACCTACGCTTCATCGAGCCAGCTGACGCCAACAACCGATGAAATCGTTTTTACAACTCCAAAAAACTACAAACGAAGCGCAGGCCAGTATATTGAAATAACTCTGCCTCACGGCAGTAGCGATGGCCGCGGTATCCGTCGTAGCTTTAGCGTCACCTCAGCACCTGATGACGATGAAATCCGACTTGGCGTAAAATTTTATAGCCCTTCAAGTTCATTTAAAAAAGCTCTTCGATCACTCAAAAAAGGTGATGTCCTGCAAGCGACACAGATTAGTGGTGAGTTTACCCTACCAAAAGACTCGTCGGTGCCGCTGTTATTTATTGCTGGTGGTATTGGAATAACACCGTTCATCAGCCACTTGTTGTACCTCAAGAGTATCGGTGAAAAACGCGACATTACACTCATCTACTCAGCCTCATCAGCCGAAGAAATAGCGTATCTAAGCCAGCTTGAAACGTTTGACTGTAAACTCGTTATCATCGCAAAAGACGCTGCGACGCTTGGCGTAGTGAGCCAAACAACTGCAATCGAAAACTCGCGTATCACTGAAGAAATCGTTAAAGCGCATGTCGACAATCTCACTGAACGTCATGTCTATATTTCTGGTCCGCCACCCCTTATTGACGGCATCAAAAAATCGCTCAAAAACCTCAAAGCTAAGCGAATTAAGACTGATTATTTCATAGGGTATTAAGTCATGTCCGAGCAAAAGTAAGCGCGACCAGAAAAGCCAAATTAACAAACTCTATAGCAGCAAAGGTACCTCAACCATTATGGATATCACATTACTTATCGGCGCGTTTTTAGCAGGAATCATTACGGTTTTTGCGCCGTGCATCTTTGCACTTTTGCCAGTAATTATCGGTGGCTCTATTTCTGGGGATGTAAATGATAAGCGGCGTCCATTTATCGTCGCTGGAAGCTTGGCTATTTCACTAATTGTGTTCACGTTACTTTTGAAAGCCACGACACTTTTTATCGATGTTTCGCCGCAAGTTATTGCGTATATTTCGGGAGGAATTATTGTTGGCATCGGGATTGTGACACTGTTCCCGTCGTTATACGAACGACTCATTTTAGCGCTCAACTTCCAAGTCAAGTCACAGCAATTACTTGGCAAAGGTAACGGAAAAGGCCCAGTTATTGGCGCTATCATTACTGGTGCCGCGCTTGGTCCAGTATTTAGCAGCTGTAGCCCGGTTTACGCTTATATTCTAGCGACGGTGCTTCCTGTCAACTTTTCGGCTGCTATTGTCTACATTATTTTGTACGTAATCGGGCTCAGCATTATGCTACTTCTGGTTGGATTCCTAGGACAGAAATTAGTTCGTAAGATTAAATTTGCCGCCAATCCGCGCGGGTGGTTTCAAAGAATTGTCGCGGTGTTGTTTATTATTGTTGGTCTTTCTATCACCACCGGCTACGATAAACAATTCCAGACTTTCATTTCCGAAAAGACGCCGTTTGATTTTGATTCGCTGTCAGCTAAATTATTACCAAGCAGCGACCGCAATTCGAAGAGTGGTGTTCTCAACGTAGAACCGTACGCAGCGCCAGAAATTACCGGAATTAAGTCGTGGATCAACAGCCAGCCACAGACACTTGCTGGGCTTAAAGGGAAAGTTGTATTGATCGACTTTTGGACTTATAGCTGTATCAATTGCATTCGCACTCAGCCATATCTCAAGAATTGGTACTCGACTTACAAAGATAGCGGATTTGAGATTATTGGTGTCCATGCGCCAGAATTCTCGTTCGAAGAAAAACCAGCAAACGTCGAGGATGCCGTTAAAAAAGCTGGCTTGAACTACCCGATCGCTCTCGATAACGACTTTACCACCTGGAATGCGTACGAGAATCAATATTGGCCAGCCGAATACCTCATTGATAAGGATGGTCAAGTGCGTCGAATTCATTTTGGCGAGGGCGAATACGACAAAACCGAGCAAGCAATTCGCATGCTACTAAAAGAAGATGGCGGCACCGTGCCCGATCAAAAATCTAGTGTCGAAAATAATACTCCAACAGCAGACAAGCAGACACCAGAAACATATCTCGGGTCTGGTCGAGCCGCCAATTATACTGGGTCGCCATCACTTACGAATGGAACAAACCAAACGTTTACCCCGAAACCTCTCGAGAAGGTTGATCAATGGACACTGGGTGGCACATGGGACGTGACGAGCCAAGGCATAACGGCAAAGAACAATGCCACTCTCAGCCTACGGTTTTCTGCTAAAAATGCTTACCTCGTGACCGGCTCAAGATCCAAGGCTAAGCTCGAGGTGACACTCGACAACCAACCAATTAGTCAGACGGGTCACGCAGGCGACGACGTCGATAACTCCACGCTCAACGTATCGGCGGCGCAATTGTACAAACTTGTCGAATTTGGTAAATACCATGATGACAGCACCGTCATTATCAAGATACCGCCTGGCGTACAGCTCAACGCATTTACGTTTGGTTAGTCCACTTCAGGTATGAACATGGCAACCCAGTAATTTGCTACACTATGTATATGACTATCGCATTTTACTTTGACCCATGTTGCCCTTTTTGCTGGATTACCAGTCGTTGGCTATTATCAATTCAAAATGATCGTGACATTACAATCGATTGGCGACCATTTAGCCTAGCCATCAAGAACGATGAAGTGGTGTCCAGCGATAGCGCTATGGCAACAATGCACCACTCAGCTCACCGCCTGCTGCGTGTGATGACGGCGGCGCACAATGAACACAATGCCTCATTCATCGACATGTACAGCTATAGTGGCGTTCAACACCATGTCCTCGGCTTTGCAATCGATGATGAGCTTATTAAGACTATGCTCGATGAGTTTAATCTTCCGAGTGAGCTCGCAGACGTAGCCGATTCTACAAAATACGATGAATCGCTGCAAGATTCAATCAACTCGGCCACTAAAATCGCTGGCGAAGACACCGGCGTTCCGACAATTGTCTTTACTGCCGAAGACGGGACTGAGCAAGGTTTCTTTGGGCCAGTTCTTCAAGAACTGCCAAACAAAAATGAGGCGCTCGATCTCTGGGATGGATTAGCAAAATTAGCGAGCAACACATCTTTTTACGAGTTAAAACGTTCACGCCCCGACGGCTTACCAGACGTCGGAAGCACTGCAAAATGTTGATACGTTATAATTAATACAACGATTTGCTTTTAAACCTGTATCGCTTCATTGTCGTGAGATTTGAATATCTAATCGAGATATCTTTAAAAAGATGCATAATGAGACCGCATCTTCATAAGTAGTTTACCTAAATTATTTTCGCCTTCACCAGCTAGGTTTTTGCCCCAAAATGTATCATTCCACCAATTCGTTTCCTCGATATAACGCGCACCAGTTTGCTGTAACTTTTGAGCCGGTTCCGGATTAAGAAGTGGGTCAAATTTCTGCTCGAGCAAAAACTGCATCACCGAAAGTTTTATAGCGTCCCACTCTTCTTGCGTATAGCCATTTGGCTGATTTTCACGATTAAATGCTACTGATTGTCGGTTAGTACAGCCGGCAAAAAATGATCGATCTTCAGGCTTCCACTTCGATGCTTGATACGCACGCTCTGTGCTTTGATATTCGACTCTGTCCAACATAACCGTTGCATTGCTAAAATTGCTCAGCCAACGATAATCGCCAAAAAAGCCCCTAATAGTTGTTTCGTCGTGAACAATTTCGTGGACTTTTCTCCAGTCGCCCGGCTGATATGACTCGCCGGAATCAAACGGAGATATGTCAGTAAAAAGCGGATTTCTAATTTTGTCCATTGCTGCCTTTCTACTCACCAGTATACCAATCCATGGTGTCATATCGTGGTATTTTTGTTTAAAAAATCGATATATAACACGCTATCAAACAAATTCTCAGGAGTAATTTTGATTATTGATACAGCGAAATAATTCGTTGAAATCCTTGATGTTTCTTATGTTTTTCCACAGTACCGTAGCATAAAATACAACGTTTATTTTCCTCTGTTAATGTGGGTTTGGTTACAAAAAATCAAAAAAAACGTTGACCGCAAGCTAGTGCCGTCATAAGATTGAATTTGTGTTTTTTGAAATTGAGAGACTTTCATCAAGCATAAACTGCACGAAAATATACGTAACCGTGTGGGTATAAGGAGAGAAAATTAATGAAAATTAAAGCTGGTCTATTCGCGCTTATCGCGGCCTCTAGCATGGTGTTTTTCGGTGGCGCAACTGCCAACGCTGAATCTCACAACACAACCAAAAAAGTCTACGTTACTGTTAAATCAGGCGATAGCCTAAGTAAAATCGCTAAACATAATAAAACGACGTTTGTTCGCATCTTTAATGCCAACAAGAAGATCGCAAATCCAAACATAATTAATGCTGGCGATAAACTACGAATTCCAGCCAAAGGCGAGAAGCTACCAAATCGCTACGAAAAGACACAGAATCAGCTTGTAGCGCCAATTAACGCGCAAGCAGTGCAGCCAACACCTACATACGGTACAGCCCAGCCTGCAACAACTCGTTCATATGCCGCTGCTCCGCAGCAACAAAGCTATAGTGCACCTCGCGGTTCATCAGCTGGTAACACGTATGCTCCTGGCTACTGCACCTGGTATGTCAAGAACATGCGAAGTGATCTTCCTAACCAGCTTGGTAACGGTGGCTCTTGGTCAGCCAACGCAGCCGCTCAAGGCTTTGCAACCGGCAGCAAGCCACGCGTAGGTGCTGTAGCAGAGCAAGCCGGACACGTCGCATACGTAACTGGCGTCAACAAAAATGGCACCGTCAACATTTCAGAAATGAATTATGGCGGCGGACTCGGACAAGTACATACCCGTACCGTCTCAGCTAAGAGCTTCCACTACATCTATTAATAACATCGTCTTCTCACATGTTAACTCGTGCGTCACTTTTGGCGCACGAGCTTTTCGTTGAGAAAAAGCGTACTATTAATATATGGACCCGAAACTAATTACTAGCGGCACTGTTCACGCAGTACCGGCTGATCTAGCAAAAGCGCTCGTACCAGAACAATGTATTCGTGAGTTGTGGGAGGGCCTGACGCCGCTGGGCCGCAACGAGTTTATCTGCTGGATTGAAAATGCGAAGATGGACACCACCAGGGAGCATCGCATCAGACGAACGCTTGAAGAGCTTCGTGACGGAAAGCGCCGACCATGCTGTTGGCCTGGCTGCCGACATCGGCAGAAAATTCAGCGATAAGCGCACCGCTCCTTCCTGCACCCTACGCAACTCGAGCATGTTGATTCCCTAGATTAGAATAATTTATTTAAATTTACGTTTCTGTAGCGCGTTCCTGGTAAAATGGAGCTACTATGCGTGATTTCGACAACCCTCCCAGTCTTCGAATACTAATGGATGGATCTAGCTTCTGTATTTGCAATCGTGGTTTACCAACCGCCGCCACCACCGCCGCCGCCACCACCGCCAGAATAGCCACCACCACCCGAGCCACCGCTTGACGACGAGCTGCTTGTTGCCGATGATGAAAAACTTGTGATGGCACTCGAGAAGCTCGCTGCACTAAATGTCGCTCCCGCTGCGCCAGCGTACCAGTCTGGCTGTGTGCCTGATCGTTCGTAGTATTTTCCAAGCTGCTTGTTCCACTCTTTTTCTTCGCCAAACAATATAGCGTATGGCAGAACACGCTCATATAATTTAACTAATTGTGTATCGTCATCAGTGTCAATTTTGACCTTAGCCGCGCCCTCCGGACTTTGAAGCATCTTTAGTCGATCATGTTCAGCTACCTTGATGTACAATTTGAGTCCTTTTAAGTGACGTACGAGCGCAAGTCCCTTCTCAGTCAATGTCCAAAACATGCGTCCAGCGATAAACGTGGCCATAGCTACTATAAGTAAAGCCGGACTAAGCAGTACAATGGCAACGACAAGCAAGCCATAGCTCAGTCGGCTATATAAAACCGATTGAGCCGGTACTTTATGGCGTAGCTTGTATTTATTGCGAATGAGCTTTCGGAGCTTTTTCGGGTTGTCGGCCAGCCGTGTGTATAAACCAGTATCTTTTTTAAGATCCTTCATCTCTAATACAGTCCCGACAATCGTTTTGTTCTTAAAAATATCATTCAAAAATTCTTGCTCTTCAGTCAATAAATCTTTAATGTCTCGAACAATTTCGATATTGTACTCATATTGTCGAGACCCAAAAAGTCCCTTTTTCTGCTTAGTCTGATAAATTTTCAAGTAGCGTCGCACGGCTAAGTCAATTAGTTGAGCCGCGAATGTATTCGAAGTATTGATTAACCTACCCGATGTCTCAACGCTGGCAGCTTTTGGCGGCAAGTACTCGGCGACAATCGGATCATGCTCTTTGCTGCGGTTTGATTTTCGATTATAGTCAATCAAGAGCCACACCAATAAAGCGGCGCCAACTAGAGATAAAATTAACTGCAGTGTAATCCAGATGCCTAATGCTTTTTCAAATGTCGATTTAGCATAAGGCTTAAACGTTCCGGCCTCGAGCCCAATCGATAGCGTAATATTCTCACCTGGTTTAATGTCTGTAGCGTTAGCCGAAAACGTTGAGCCACTTTTTGTAATTTGACACATGTCGTCGCTACCCGCCCGACCCTGGTAGCACGCTGCATTGTCGGTCAAGCTTTTTACTATACTTGGCTTAATGTGAAGCGTAACCGACAAATTATCAATCGGTACCCGCCAATCTGTACCGTTGGTGTCCCAATAGAACTCATCGGATTTTGTGTTTGCAAAAGTCTTTGTAACATCACGCTGAGTGTATTCGATCACAAAAGTTTTCTTACCTTTAACGAATGTGTCGCTGTCGCCTATCCGCAGCACCTCGAGCTTCGACTGGCTTTTTGTAGAATAGTTCCACTCTTTGCCTGTCTCGTCAGTTACGGAGGTTATATCAAGGCTTGTTGGATGGCCATCGTACTCGCGCGGGATGGCTCGCTCGATTCCATGGTTTTGATCAATCTTCGGAAATTGCGCAACAATGGTTTCTTTAGTCTTTAGCACCGAGCGCATTTCGTTGTCACGACCCAACGAGTAGTCGATGGCGTACGAGGAAATTGAAAAGTCGTTGGCGCCTGCCTGAGCAATGCCAGTTGTCGTCATTAAGCACACTGCTACGCTAGCGATGAACGACATTTTAATTAGTTTAAGGAAATCTACTAATTTCATTTTATTCTCCACACTGCATCAATTGTTTGTTGTGCGAAGAAATTACTGAAAAAGTTTTCGTCCATGCCGGTAGTATAGCAATACCGTCATGCTTAATCTACTTATGCTACCGCACGGTGATTTACTGAGCTAAATCATCGAATTTTTCTGTCATAGTGGGGTTGCCGCGAGTCAGCTTTTTGATAGTCAGATCGTCGGCTTTGTTGTTGGCGAGGCGTAAGTTATTTTCCGAGGACAGCAGAGCGTCTTTGGTTTTTTGCAGATGATCAATCGTTTTATCTATCTCATCAATCGCCGTTTTAAATTTGCGGCTCGCGAGATCGTAATTTCGAGCAAATCCTTCCTTAAATGCGTCAACGCTATTCTCAAAATTTGTAATGTCGATATTCTGACTTCTCACGAGAGCTAATTCAGTTTTGTATTGCATAGAATTAAGCGCGGCATTGCGGAGCAACGTGATAATTGGAATAAAAAACTGCGGTCGGATGACATACAATTTCGGAAAATGATGTGACATATCAACAATACCTGTGTTGTATAGTTCGCTATCGGATTCGAGCAGCGAAACAAGCACGGCATACTCACATTTTTTCTCAATGCGATCTTTATCAAGCTCACGCAGGAAGTCTTCGTTTTTCTTTTTAGTCGCCGTTGCGTCAGCTTCGTTTTTCATCTCAAACATAATTGAAATTATCTCTGTGCCATCTTCATCATTCTCGCGGTAAATGTAATCACCCTTACTACCACTGCGCGAATCATTATCTTTTTCGAAATAAGCATTCCGAAACGCTGTGGCTCGCAAACGATTGAACTCATATTCACAGTGTTGCTCGAGTGATTCGCCAACCATCTTGGTTGATAGTTTAGCTTTCATATCCTTGTAGTACGAGATCATTTCATCTTTGGAGCGTAGATCATTTTCGTATTGATTCTTTAATGTCGACTCTACAAGACGTTTTTCATTCTCTTTAGTGGCGAGTTCAATGCGCAAATTATCACGTTCTTTTTCGACCCTACCAACCGCTTCAGACACCAACAATTTATTTTCGGTACCAAGTGATGCAAGCTTTGATTGCAGCTGAGCGAGCTCGGCGTCTTTTTGCGATGATAGGCGCGCCACTACCAGCTCATTATCCGACTTAGCGCTGGCAAGCTGCGCATCCTTTCGTGCGATATCATCTTTGAGCGAACTTTTCGCCTTCTCCTCAGCCAGCTTAACAGCAGATTCTTTATCGGCTTTTAAAAGCCCTTCACGGTCATGAAGTTCACGGGCAAATTCACTATCCCGCACCTGTTTGATAATATCTGCATAACCCGCTTCGTCGACTTTAAAAACATTATCGCACTTTGGACATTTAATCTCGTTCACACTATACCCCTCACTTCTTCTTACCAATTATACGCGCATCGCCACACTCTACGAAACTGAAAAATCGACAAATAGCTATGCCGGGGACTCAAACGCGCATCAGTTAAGCCGCCCGATGAAGCAAAATATCAACGAGGTTTTCTAATGGCTGTCGCTCGTTTGAACGTGGCACGGCAGCACGGCTCTCGAGGAAAGCCTGGTTGTCGAAACGCATCCGATCAAACTCTGCTTGTTCTTTTGCATGTTCGTTCCTACTCTTACGCTCACGAGCAATCGCTGCTGCTCGGCTGCGAGCAAGCTCGTCTAGAACGCGGTTGTAGTCGCTCATTGTTTTACAGCTCCTTGGTGTCGGTGTGTGGTGAGAAGAACTTCATCCCGGGTGACGCGGCGCGTTTACAGAATGACTATTACTTAAAAGCATAATTATGCAAATAATGCAATAGACATTTACTCGCACAGCTCAGCTAACTTTTTCACTATGTTAGCATTTTGAATCGTCACAGAGCGATAGGCATTTGTGCCTACAATTTTGCTATAACGTGTACGAGTAAGTGTCTTGAGTGGTGCTGTCCAAAAAAATATAGGCTCACAGTCTGCAACTTTTTCGTATTCAGGTTTCGCCTCGCCAATCTCCATCATCAAACTTTTGGTCGTTGCTGGTTCATCACAAATAGCGCATTGTTCTTAGCAGTCTTATCCTCATCCCACCACATAGGTGCATGATCCAGCGCGAGCTGAAGTTAGTTTGCGAATATAATCGAGCGTTTCGACACTCACGAAATCTTCGGCATCGAGAATTTTTCATACACATCTTTACTACTGCGCATGACAGCCGGCGACTCCACTGATACGTTAAGATATTTTTCTTTTAGTTAGTTTTTGTGCAGAAATTCCACATTGTGAGGCAGTGTGTGAACGAATATTTTCCAGTCACGCTTCATGCCAAATACGTCATAGGGTACCAGGCACAACTTGCAATCGTACTTCGAGGGATCGATGTATTTTTCTATAATCCAGATGCGCATTGCCGATACCGCTGTGAGCATTGTAGATAAAGAAGTTTTTGTTTGCTCATACGACTATTGTGTCTTTTTAAGCGCTATCTAACTGTAAAACACACTTAAAACATAACGACAGAAATAGATTTTACTTTGACAAGTAAGAGTAATAATGTTAGGATATTAATATGCACATGTCGTGCAAAACCCAACCAGAAAGGACAGCCATGTCCAGCAAAGGCTTTTGGACCAGCTACATCATGATGGAACACAACCGCATGAAGAGGCGGTCAACATCGCTGCTGGTGATGTCGGTTTGCTACGGATTGGCAACGATCGGAGGTCAGACAGTCTCACTACTGAAAGGCAGCAATGTCAGATTTAGTGATGGATGCCGCCCGATGACAGCACGTCTCAGGGTTGGTAGCCTCGCCACCATGGCGGTTTCTGCCGAGAATGTTGTCCTCGCGAACCAAGAGCTCGCGAGGCGCAGGAAGTCGGAAGACGAGGTCTTTCAGCCAACTACCAGCGAGCTGACCGGCTCACTGGCGGGTGGACTTGCCGTCAGCGCACTGTGCGCGCACCAAATCGTGACCGGTGCGTCACTCGTACACAGGTACCCGATTTCCCGGTACGAACGGACCATGAACGTGTCCAGTATCATCATCGGTGCGCACACGGCCGCTACTGCGGTCAACAAGCTGTGGGCCCGTCGTCAGATCCCGTGAGCTAACTTTCTGATCACTCCCGTCCTCACGTTGTGGGGGCGGGAGTCTCACTTTTATCTAGTATTTGGAAGTTTTTTTATTATAAATTAATTGCTTATTCAGATCTCTTCATTTAATCTTACTTAAGTTTGTCAGCCACCATATGCATATACGTATCTTTCGCACTCCGTGACCTTACAAGAAATTCATTGCGATCCAACCATTCGTAGCTAGAATGCTCCCAGCTCATAATTATCTCCGGACGCGTATCAAGTTTTGCAACGAACAACTCATACTCAGTTCCATGATCTGAATATTCTGATCCTGTATAAATTAGCTTTGCTTGGTCGGGCGAAATTGTGACTCCAGCCTCTTCATAAACTTCTCGAATCATTCCTTCCACCATAGTTTCATCATCTTCAATCGTGCCGCCCGGTAAATCAGGGTCTATTCCAAAGTCTGGGTGCTCACTTCGCATCATCAGTAAATATTTATCTGTATCATCAACGATGACGAGTTTTGCAACGTTGCTCATCAAATAAGTATAGCAAAGATAGAGGCGGTAACCATGAGTATGAGAAGCATCAATATCTTATATATTCTGTTGTCGACGCAGCCAGATCAATCGTCCGCCGACTACTCCAAGACCCAGACTAGACAGCAATACAGGCAAGTTTAGTGACATAATTTTTTCAAATCCAGTACTCGGAGCACCGACGCCAGGCCCATCAATACTCGCAAGACCAACAGGATCAACAATAACTCCGTTAGCTGCGCCGTCTTCGTCCAAGTCTCCGCCGTCTGTGATTGAATACGTTACCTTCACCGGGCTAGAACCCTGGATTTGGGCAGACGATATTGTGGCGTATTGCTTTGTTTTTGAATTGTATTTACGAACCACCATAGCGTCGTTTTTCTCAAGGTCGTGGTAATAAATCGCAGTCTTTGTTGTGTGACCAGGATCTGCACAGCTAAGAGTGTAGTCTAAAAGACCCTGCAAATATACATACTTTTTATCAGTCGACGCGTTTGTTGATTCAGCTTTATTTATAACCGAGTTGATGTCACATTCGTCATCAACTGCAAGTGTGACATATGTTTTCGTCTCGGGATTTTCGAAGCTCGTTACGTTTGCCTGCTCGCTATCTTTAATACCGTCACTATTTCCATCGCCGCTGTTTGGCGCGGCATTTTCGATAGTTGCACTGACGCCGTCGTTATCCTCGACAGCGGGCGCTGGTGTGGGTGTAGTGGGAGGGCTAAATCGTAGAACAGGCTTATGGGTGCCATCGAAATACCAGATACTATCGCTCCAAATTTTTTCACCCGACTGTGTAAACGGTGCGTTCTGTTGATCATTAAAGTAGCTTGGCTGAGATCCATCTGGACTTACGCCAGTGCATCCCTCAGCAACACCGTTGCCGCACTCAACCTGACCAGTCGACGATATGTCAAAAAAGTTACGAATAAGTTGGCCTTGGAAGCTTTCGCCGACAAATCCACCCGCATCCCCAAACGCTGCACTAGTTCGACCACTCGAAAAGGAATTGGATATCGAAGAAGACGAACCCATTCCTCCCACAAACCCACCGATAAGCCCATAAAAACCTGGACCACTGACCAGTCCGGAAGCATACGCTCGCTGTACGATTGAGCCATTGTCTAACAACCCCACAAACCCACCGATGTTGGATGAATTGGAATTTTCTCCTGCATCTACGTCACCGGTTGCATAGGAATCAGTAATCGACGCGCTGTTGCGTATTGTTCCGGCGAACCCGCCAATGCTTTGACCTAGTGCTGTAACGTTACCGTTCGCAAAAGATTCTGATATTGTTCCACCGCTTATTATCCCAACAAATCCACCAAATGTATCGTACGGACCGGCACCAGATATCGCAAGAGTAACATAATGCCTACCGCCTACACTACTGACTGCTGAAACATCGCCAGAAGAACGTCCATCATTTCTACTACTGGCTCCACTGATCCCTGAATCATTTGTGTTTAGAACCACCCTACCGGTTGCCGAAACACGTGTGACTGTGCCACTCGACATATTGCCTACAGCTCCACCAATGTTTTGGCCACCATCTACGGCAGCCGAAGAAGAAGAGTCTCTTATAAGTCCACCCTGCATCTTGCCCACGAGTCCACCGATTATTTTTCCGCTGCCCTTTACTGGTCCGGCTGACTTAGAGCTCGAGATAGTTCCACTTTCTAAGTGCCCAACCAAACCGCCGCCCTCGAGACCATGGCGAGCCCAAACACAAAAACCTGGGGCGCAGCTATTTGCCGCGGAAACGCCAAGATTAAACGTCGCTTTGTCGAGCGTTCCACCGTCCATGTAACCAATAACGCCGCCGACGGCTTCATAGCCTTTGATCTTACTATTAGCTATATTTATATTTTTTACTGTCGCATCCCGCGTGTGCCCAAACAACCCGACGAAACGCTCATCCGTAGTTGGGTTAGTCGAATTGTTAGTGAGTTCGTCATCGTCAGCACGAATAATTTGCAAGCCATCGACGGTATAACCCTTACCGTCAAATGTCCCAGTAAAGCTTGTCACGTCATCACCAATTGGGTCAAAACCCTTGCCGTCGTTCCAGCTGGTGGTTCCCGAACAGTCAATATTGTTCTTAAGGGAATACTGAGCTGATAAGTTTTGGCTCATTGCCTGTAGTTGACCGCAGGTCGATATTTGATATGGGCTTGCCCTGCTTCCTGAGCCCCCATCAAACGACTTCGCTGCACCTGCATGGTATCCGCCTATAATCCAAGCGATCATCATTGTTGCTGTGAGTACTGTACCTAGAAACGCAACGAATACGCTGATTCCGATATATTTATTATTTATCCTCACCACTTTGCTCCTTTTGCTATGCTTGTGGTTAATTATACTCCAAGCAATTCAAATTAAGTACAAACCATACACATTCTTAGTAAGACGAGGGTAGCTCCAACTGAACCTAGGGTGAGGATTAGAACTGGTGTAAGTGATGATTGCTGAGCTTTGCAATTACTATGTGCGCAGAAAAACTACGTTGTCTGCCTCTTGTGTTTGCCTTCGCCAAATTCTTCGACAGCTTTTGCACAAAACGCTGGTAAATCGTCTGGGTTTCGACTTGTCACGAGACCTTGATCAGTCACAACTTCTTCGTTAACCCATTCTGCGCCGGCATTGACCATGTCGGTCTTAAGACTCGGCCATGAAGTAATTTTGCGACCCTCAAGTACTCCAGCTTCTGCGAGCAACCATGGTGCGTGACAAATAGCAGCAACCGGTTTGTGATTTTCAAAAAATGACTTTACAAACGACACGGCTGTTTTATTCATTCGCATAGTATCTGGATTTGCGAGACCACCCGGCAACAGCAACCCGTTGAAGTCAGAGGCAACTACGCTATCAACCGTCACATCGACATCGACTTTGGTTCCATCTTTGCCAGTTATTGGGTCGGTGTTCTCGCTAATCACGACAACATTTGCCCCAGCGTTTTTTACCGCGTCCATAGGTTGTGTAAGTTCGCTATCTTCAAACCCATTTGTTGCAAGTAATGCAATTGTTTTTCCAGTAAGTTCCATAAACTCTCCTTATTCTAAACATGTTAATGTGTCGTCTCTAAAGCTCGACGGTTTTATTCTCACCACCTTCGGCTCGTTCACCCGTAATTGCGGCTTTCGCCACGCCAAATAGTTGCACAACTTTCGGGCTATCGGCGTCCCAATATTCTGCAGCATCGGCCGATACTTTAAGAAGCGTCAAACCTTCTGTTTCGAGACCGTCCTCAAACCACGCTTTGAGAAATACATTCCACAACTCTTTTGCTTTCGCCTTGTCGTCGACAACTTCCGCTGTTCCCGCAATCGATATCCAGGCATTGTTATTTTCAAACGCAACGTTCACCTGAGGATTTTTGGTTATTTCAGCTACTTTGTTCGACTGCTTGTAGGTAAAAAACCACAAATCTCCATCAAATTCTAATTTCTGTAACCCCATGGGTCGGCTGACAAGCCGAGTTCCATCGAGGGTCGTAAGCGTACCAATATTCGCTCCGTCCATAAGCTCGGCAACTTTCTTAATTCCTTCATCATGGCTCATTTTTGCCTCCTTTACTTACGTGCTACTCATCCTATTGTACGCTCATTTACGCATCGACGCAGAGTGACCGATCTTCTTTTGCTGATAATTTACGCTTTTTGGTGAGTGGTTTTAAAAATAATGTTATTTTGGCTCTAAGATTATATGGCAAAAATACTCGGCTAATTTTGTTTTTTACGTTATTTAAAGTATAAAAATCAAGCTAACACCGATTGCCTTCTTTAGAATATGTAATGCGACTCCGGCCCACACCGTGCCGGTTTTCTCACGGACGTAGCACAGCGCAACAGATAATAAAAAGGCATCGATAATAATGTTAGGTTGCCCATGCATAACACCGAACACACCGCTGACAAGACTCACTGTCCATTTGAACGATAGAACCTTGCGTAGTCTGCTGTAAAGATAGCCTCGAAAAAGAAATTCTTCGGCAATTGGTGCTACGATTACTAGCGCTATGATCACTAACCCTAACCCTATCCCTAGGCTACTTAAAGACCCAGGCATGAAGCCAGTTGTTTGCGCTTGGGTGGCATCGAATGAACTAAATGCAACACTCAAAAGATACGTTGCAGCCAAACTTATAGCAATATATACCGGATACAGCGCTAATGACTTAAGCAACTCGATTGCTGAGGGAAACTTATTGTAAAGGAGTGTACGCTGCAATGCATCTGGGCGCTTAGATTTTAGCTTTACTCCTATTGCTAGATTTGCGAGACCACCCAAATAGGACAGCGTGAGGTAAAATGTAGAAAAAACTACGGGGGTTATACCAAGTACTTCCTATTGAGAAAGTCCGCGAATGACCTTTAATGATTCTCTATCTATGAATCCAAGCACAATCAGCATGAGTATACTTCCGGCAAAAAAAGCAAAGAGCGCATAAGAAATAGAATACATAATCGGCTTTATGGTAGTAGTGTAGTTGTTTTGCATGCCTAAATTTACCACATATATAGCATAATAAATTGAAGAAATGTATGAATTGTCATTTTTTCGACTTTCGTAACCGTTTTCAATTTCTGAGCACATTTTACTAGCTCAAAAATTTAAACAAAAGAAGGTCTTAATAATTAATCATTCAAGCTATACTAGTTTGTATGTTGAATATCTTTACTAGTTTAGAGTCCTGGATAACAACTACTCTAGAAAATCTTGGTGAGCCAGGTGTCGGTTTACTTGTGTTGCTCGAGAACCTATTTCCGCCTATACCGAGTGAGCTTATTTTACCACTTGGCGGATTTACTGCTAGCCAAGGAGAGTTCTCTCTCATGGGCGTTATTTTTTGGGCAACTATTGGGTCAACTACCGGTGCAATTTCCCTCTATTACGTAGGTGCATTTCTAGGTCGTGACCGTACGCGAGCACTGTTTGAAAAAATGCCTTTTGTGAGCGTTGAGGATGTGGATAAAACTGAAAACTGGTTTTTAAAACACGAAACTAAAACTGTTTTCTTTGGAAGAATGGTTCCTGTTTTTCGTAGCCTGATTTCAATACCCGCTGGAGTAGAGCGTATGAATTTAGTGGTTTTTGTGGCATATACTGCTGCGGGCAGCTTGGTGTGGAATAGCGCGCTAGTAAGCTTGGGATTTTTCTTGGGCGAGAATTATCGCGTCGTTGAACAATACGTTGGTATTTTTCAATATTTCGTCCTCGCGCTTGTTGTTGCGGGCCTAGCGTATTTTGTTATCAAACGTGTTCGTGGCTCCGGCGAAAAATCGAGGTAAACTCGAAGCCCCGTCTATTAATAATTATTGGTGCTCAGGTAATCGAGTTAGTGTTTCCTATTGCTGTTCACGGTCTAAAAATACCGTGTAACCGACAGTACCAGCCAAAGTTTGTCATTCACTTTTTCAATAATTTTCGTTTTTTTGACTTCAAAAATTTCACTGAGCTGTCGACCAAAAATAAACTTACGTCGTCACGCGTTTTTCCCGCAGCATGAAATGGCGTGCCGATAACTCTGATTAATATCATCATGTAAATCAACACGTAACTTATTATTCCAACGATAGCCAAGCTTCCATAAAAAGGTTCAACGTTAGTTAAGATAAGCAAAATGATAACCATAATCACTATTGACTCCGACAATATGCCAGCTGATGGTATGAACTTTATTCGCTGTATGTAAGTAACACGCTTTCGATACCTAAGTAAAAGAAGTTGCTGCTGCTTAAGCTTAACTATGAAATTTGCCGGAATACCCGCTCTTTCCATCTCGCCAAAATACAAGTTAAGCGCTCGAATTCTCTCACTTACACCGCGGGAGGCGTTACGGGCCTCACTGTCAAACTTGTTGGCAATTTCTTCTAGTTGCGCTCTAAGCCCCTCTAGATTAAATCCCGGATACGATTGATGAATGACTTCTGCGTCCGAATACATGTCTTCAATATTCGCCGAAAAGTCTGCTGGTATGCGCTCTGATTCTTTGTAGTCTGCTATTGTGGCCGATAGAATAAAACCAATTACAAAAGTTGCACTTGAAAGCACGCCGTTGTGTAGTGAACTCTGTTCAATCGGCTCCCAACCGTATGCATGAAAAACATACTTAGCAGCAACTATTAAAATAGCCCAAGAAAAGGCAATTAAAAATAATTTATAGTTCATTAGTTTTTTAACCATCATGATTGATTATACAGATGTAGCGACCGATTAGAAGCTGCTGTACCAGTAATCTAGTTTTGTTATTTTAACAAGTCGGTAGTTTAAAACTCCCTGAAATACTATACGATTTTAGTTTTTATTATTTCTGCTTTACAAAAAAGCACAGCTTCAACAATATTTTTAATCGCGTAACCCACACTAGTCTATAGTCTAATTTCGAAAGTTCAGATTGTCCACCGCAAAACTCGTTGGGTAATAATGTCGACAGCTTACGATACAATAGACAAGTGAGCACTTTTGATTTTAAGATAAATACCGCAGTCGGGGATAGCCGCTTTGCTAGAAGTGGAACAATCACCACCCCTCACGGCTCGATTCAAACACCAGCTTTTATCCCAGTAGGGACCAAGGCGACTTTGAAAGCACTTACCCCTGAGCAACTTGAATCTACCGGTGCACAAGCTATGCTCGCAAATGCCTATCACCTCTACCTTCAACCCGGGCACAAAATCATCGAAAAAGCTGGTGGCCTAAGCAAGTTTTCAAACTGGCATCATCCAACATTTACAGATTCAGGTGGATTCCAAGTATTATCTCTCGGGAGTGGTTATAAGAAGGTCGTGTCCATGGACGTGACTACGAGTTCAAATCTGCCTAAAAGCAGCAGACGTGCTTTCGTGGACGATGACGGAGTGAATTTTAGGTCCGTAGTTGATGGAAGTACGCATCGTTTTACGCCAGAATTTTCAATGGACATTCAGCATTCTATTGGTGCAGATATCTGTTTTGCATTCGATGAGCTAACATCGCTAGCAGAGCCATATGACTACCAGGTAGAAGCACTAAACCGGACCCACGCGTGGGCCGAACGTTCATTATCTCGCTTCATAGAATTACGTGAATCAAGCGAGCGCCCATATCAAGCATTATTTGGTGTGCTCCAAGGAGCAAACTACGAAAATCTCAGACGTGAGACAGCCAAGAAACTTGGGGCAATGGACTTCGACGGATATGGGATCGGCGGGGCTATAGAGAAGTCTCGGCTCGGTGAAATTGTACGCTGGACAACAGAGGAGCTACCAGCCGATAAGCCGAAACATTTACTCGGAATAAGTGAACCGGATGATATGTTTGATGCGGTCACGCAGGGAGTTGATACGTTCGACTGTGTTTCTCCTACGCGGGTAGCAAGAAACGGAGCCGTATACATGCTCGACGGCCGCTTAAACATTACAAAAGCTATTTACAAAGAAGATTTTGCACAGCTCGATCCAGACTGCGATTGCTACACCTGCAGAAACTATTCCAGAGCGTACCTCCACCATTTGCTGAAAGCTAAAGAAAGACTGGCAGCAACATTACTATCCATCCACAATGAGCATTTCATAATCAAGTTGGTTGACGATATGCGGACCGCAATTAATGATGGATCATTTATCTCATTCAAGAAAGAATGGCTAAGCCGATACTACTAAACTTTTAACTTGAGTGGAGTAAAGTCTGTATCTTTATCGTATTCATCAAGTCCTTCGCCTTTTTTGATAAAGGTTATTACTCTATACGTTATCGGCAAGAGAACTATTTCTACGGCCGTTTTGAAAAGCCAGCCTACGAGAATAAATATAACCATATCTTTTGCACCGAGGATACCCGCAAACGCAACTAGCCCGAAAACGACTGTATCGAGTAGCTCACCTACAAATGTCGATCCGATTAAACGCAACCACAGTCGCTTTCCTTTGGTCCGAATTTTTAATTTAGCAAGAATATACGAATTCACAAATGAACCAACTACGAAAGCAGCGAGACTTGCTACAACTATTCTTGGAAAGAAACCAAGAACCGACTCGAATGCAGCTTGATCCGTGTAATCAGACGCAGCGGGCATGTAGCGCACAATCGTAAATGCAAGTACAGCTAGTAACATTGCTCCAAAGGCCGTCCAGATGGCTCGTCGCGCGTACTTATATCCGTACACCTCTGTTAATACATCACCAAAAATGTAAGCAATCGGAAATAAAATAGCGCCGCCATCCGTGATGATAGGACCGAAAGCGATTAGTTTAGTTGCCGACAGATTCGAAATAAGAAGCACGGCCGCAAACACCGCCAAAATAACATCGTAGTACCGAAGTGGTTTCATATGGAGTTATTTTAGCACTCCCGCTCACTATGTGAAAGATACTTGCTATTGGTCAAGCGTATATACACATACGTAAAATTGCCTATATCTTTGTTGTCATATGTTTACTGTTCTGTTGAGTTAAGAACTTCGTCAATTCGCACTATGCATTTAGTGCCTAGCTATTACCACGTCCTGTTTTATCTTGAAGTTTTTCGATCAACTTAGAGGCGTCTGCCTTTGTAGTTTTACTCAAATCAGGCAACTCTTCACCCGACTCAGTCGCCATTGTCTCTATGTAGCTACGTTGAGCTTCGGTTATGGTTTCGCCGCCAGTAGTCCAATCGTCTGGATTTTTCTCGGCACTTGAATTGTCACTATTTGAGCTTGTATCGGTCATATCATTTCTTTCGAATTAATTCTTATTTAACTTATCTCTCATACAATTATACTCCTATGCTGGCTACGCCGCATATAAAAAATCAATTTTCATCTATAAGTTGTTTATGATCGTCAGCTAGTTTCTTGTAAATAACATCATCCTTAGATTTTTTATAATATGATAAAAATATGTCAGCAGATTTCGCTTTCTCTGAATACTTCCAATCTGACTCTTGGTTTTTTATGCCTCCATTTTTGTCATACTTCTTACCTGCAGCATGATTCGCATAGCGCCGCGCTCTTGTAAAGCCCATTTGCAAAAACTTTCTCGCCATGTCCATCCCAGCAAAATCTTCCTCTTGTTTGTAACCTTCAAATAATTCGTAAATTTTTTTAGCTGAAACGGAAGCATCAGCCTCAGTTGCAAATTTCCAAAATGGCAAAATTTCACTTTTGTATGGCTCGGCGATAAGAACCCCCTGCTCACCTCGTCCTACTGAATATTTCTCTGGATTCTTCCTGAAGTCGATATCGCGGTACTTGTCGGCGTAAGACGCATCACCCATAGTTACTCCTTGCTCTATTTAGCTACACTTATTATATAGGTAGTAACATGAAAATAAAGTTCCAAAGGCACTGCTTAAGATCTGAGCGATAGATTTGATTTTTATTCGCCTGTCGCTAATCTTGCGGCTGTCGACAGCATTTCTAAAAACTCTCTCTTTAGTAATGTTTTAGCCATCTCAACCAACGACTAAATGTTTGTTCTTACGCAAGGTTTTGAGGACAAAATAAGTTTGTGCAAGTTAGGTTTTGAATTGTCGTGAGGCTTCACGGTCAACTCATTTTTAGCGTCATTAATAAAAGCTTAATATGCAAAAAGTCTTTGAGTATAATCACTTTGGCTCGCACTAACGGACACGTTGCGAACCTCATGTTTAGATCTTGATGACCAAACAATTACTGATATTAGGGATCTTATCCATGCCTAGATTTACTAAATGCATTTTTGAGAAGGCAAAAAAGCTCCAATTAGACGATGTACTTCGCAGCAATTCTATAAATTCTTCATCCGCAAATTAAATACATAGCCCATTCAAATTCCCGTCCGCGTAATCCTGAGCGGCAATAGAAAAGTCGTGCAGCAAAATATTTTGAAGTGCGACTCGTTGAATCCTATATGTCCATGGGAAATATAGTTGTTCGTAATCCATATATGGTGGATAATTGCTAAGATTATCAGAAAGTCTGTGATGTAATCTTCTAGGGATAGCTGAAGCAAGTTCTGTAGCAAGTCCAGCACCGTGAGAGGCAGCTCTCCGCCTGAGGTCCCTAAACTCGTATGGAGACAGAATTATATCATCCTCACTCGGATCAATATATCATCTCTTCTTCGTAGACTATCTTCATCTTGTTGCGTTGCAATATTATGAGCTAATAAAATGCACCCTGAACATAGACTGAAGTTGCGTGTAGCTACCTTACAAATCTAGCTCGTAGAGTTGGCCTGCAACGTCCTTGAAAGCTTGGGTCTATTGGCTAGTCTTAAATGAGTTAACAATACTCATGTAATCATCATAAAACGGGGCAGACTTAATGTTTGTTGAACCATCAGAGTACGGCGCGTCTGTATATTGAATGTAGTAATGGCCTTTGCTGGCGTCGACAAGTGTTATAAATGATGGAGGTCCTTCATATCCAATACCGTAAGAAACTCCTCTATCACCGTTTATATCTAGTTCCTCGCTGACCTCTGATATGTTCTCGGAAAGCACATCGCTTCCGTTTAGTATTCCATCAATTTCTTCGTCACCATCTTTATCTTGGAAGCCAATTCTAACAGATACACCCATGTCTGTACCGCCGTATGCCGAGTTTGGTGTTTCGACAAAATCATCAGACTTGACACTTAGCGACAGGCCGAAGTCTTCTGTACTATTGTCCTCCACGCTCCACGTTAATGGGTGCAAGAAGCTGACACCTGTCTTCGCGTTTTTGTACTCAGTCCAGCCATCAGGAATTTTATTTTGTTCCTCATCTGCGGCAACTTCATCCACTTTTACAGTTTCAGTCTTAGTAACAACTGGATCTTCATGTATAAAATTCTGCCAAAAGATAAAGCCGAGTGTACCGATGAGTGCGATGATTAAGCCAATAATTAGCACTGCGTGAGCGAAACCTTTTTGTTTTTGAGAAGTAGTAATCATAGTTTAAGCATAAACAAAAAGATCTTCTTTAGGAAGATCTTTTTAGCATAAACAATTTGGCTCAGCTTACAGGTCACGGACTTTAATTGAATTCACAATCTGCTCCTGGGTCACGCTCTCATTAATTATATGTTCACCCTGTATTCCGAGATAATCCTTATCTTTCCACCATTCCTTCATTTCCTGTTCACCAAATTCATGCGAATTGGGCTTACTGGCGTGACGTCGGACTGTTTCTTCAAATGGTATATCAAAATAGTAGATGTTCTTTTCACCTTCAAAGTTTTCAACTAATTCTAGGAGCATTGGCCCATATTTCTTTTTGCTCAATATACCTTCGAGAATTACTGTATAACCTATTTGGCTACCATACATACATAAGTCGTATAGCAACTGTATAGCAGGGTTGTTTGACTCATCTCTAGCGCGAAGCATCTCTCGTCGAATCACATCCTGAGATACAAGCATTGTTCCGTATCCTAATTCTTTTTGGAGTAGTTTTGCGGTGGTTGTCTTGCCGCATCCTGAATTACCACGAAAAATTATTAAAGTAGGTCTCATGTAAGTATTATACCTAAATTAAAAGAAGTCCAGTAGCGTGAATGCTTACTGGACTTCTTGTCACATATATACTATTGGCTCACAGCGATAGAAGAAGTTATAACTACAATAAAGGCTGAATTATGCTCTTAAGTCAAACACACAGATACTTTTGAAGTAATCACGAACTGCTTGGGCAACTATTGGATCCCATTCCGCAAAACCTCCACCGTTGTATCTTTCAAAAAGTTCATGATCATCCACCTCCGAACCATCACGTCCAGTCTCAATGCCTATAGCAGCACGGACCCATCTTTCAGGATTTCTCCAATAAAGCTCGTCAGTTGCTTCGCCAACAGTCTCCGGTGAAGCATCAAATCTCTCAGACATAAAAAAATAATATTATAAAGATATTATTTTGTAAATACTTGGCTCACCACGATAGAGGAAGTTATAGCTGCCGTCAAAATGTCTCTTGAGGCCTAAATAGCTACGCTTAAGTTTTTGTTTGAGCTAAAACATCGCTAACTATCTCATTGATTGGCCGCCTCACGTCAATCATTACTGCGCCCATTTGCTTGTACTCTTTTTCTTTTCGTCTATTTCTCTCAATAACTTCGTCAAGTTCATGCGAGTGAGTGCCATACGTATGGTCACGAGGGATATTTACTCGACTTCTAATAGTTTCTTCATCGGTCTTGAGCCATATAACCTTATCGCACAGAGATATTACATCATTTTCATTAGCACCACCTCCACAGAGAAAAATTAGTTTCTTTAACGCTTTCTTTGAAATATTATGTGCCCAGTCCATTGATACGCGCCATTCGTGAGCATCCGCCCACTCTATTGAGCGATCTGGAACTTTCCCGAACTCGGCATCACGAGTCCCCTTTTCCTTATGATACCAAGCGCTAATGCCATTATGCTCAAGATCGTGGGCTTCAAATCCACACCCTCTTAGCTCTTTTGCAATAGTAGACTTACCCGAAGTAGACGTTCCAGAAATAAATATTAGCATATCTTTAGTATATCAATATTTACAGGAGCATCAGTTTCGATTCTAGCTTGGGTAATAAAAATCAGAACTGAATTAACAGTTCTGATTTTGTTGATTATGGCTTGGCTCCGCATGTCGGTCTCGGACAGCTTATGGGAGTTTGTAGGACAAATGAGATATGTAACAACTTTTGTAAGTAATATCTCGTTTCAAAGAAAGCATAAAATTAATAACATATCGAATGCCCGATAATGGGTATTACAATTACACAGGCTCACTATTTAATATATTTTTTTGGGTATATGGGTATTTTGCACTCTCTGATAATCTGAATATAGACCACCACTTCATGGACCAGTGATAATCCATGTTGCCAATCGTCTTTGGAGTATCGAAGTCTTTGCAATTCGGCATACAAACCCGGCTTCAATTTATTGACGAGCTGAGCAATTTTCCGCAACTAAAGCACCTGTGTTTCAGCGCGCCTCGGTTTTAGAAACCTATGAACGTCTCTGCACTGGCAATTCCTTTTCTTTCTTTAGCCTCCGAGTTTAATGCATTAAAACCCGCACGGCTCATTCATTTAGTGGTTCCGTCGGGAAATCTAGTCAAGCCTAGATCGAGTTTAGGTTGTGCTGCATGAACGCATTCATTCATGCACAACTATGGCCGCCAAGGCAGTACGTCCAAATTCTCTTTTTGTAGCTACAGGCTCATTGGGGAGCTCTAATGCGGAAAACTTCCCGGCAATATCATTTAGCAATATGTCGTTAGAGATATTTCATATAGTATTTATTTATATATTAGTATATAGTAATGCTTTATGTCTGAACCGCTCTCCTCAAAAATTAACTGCCCCGCTGCAAATATTTGTGAAGAAACCATGCCTGGTGGTCCCCGGTGCGGCACAGAAGCTTTACAGCTAAGGCCTCTAATTCCTGCTGAAAAAGTATGCCTTACTGCGCTGCGTTCATATATCGAAACCTCACACTCTACCGACGGTAGCTCAGCGAGCGAACTTGCTTACTATGGCTCTGCACTGGAACTAGCATGGTATTATGCAGAACTTGCAGGTAGGAAAGAAACCGTTTCAGAAGATAGCGCTAAATACATAAGAGACGCTAGCATGTTATCGAGTTCAATTTTAGCTCAAAATAACACATCATTGGATATATACGACCAAGCTCAATTATTAAATATGTATGCGCCAACTGCTGCACAAAGAAGAAAAGGGCTTAGTCCTGCTTCGGAAAGTTTGCGCCCATTCAGATTAGGTCTACTAGATCTGTATCAGAAAACGCTAAACGCGCCAATACATACTCGCGCCAAAAACGAAGGGCATTTTGATTACTTAGATCATCAACCATGCTTGCCAGATGAAAAGATTAGAATATTTTTTAAGCAGCGTTATGGCTTAGGTCTGTTGGCGCTCAGCAAGGGCATATTACTGAATCCCGCATCATACAGAGAAATACGCTCACCTGGACAGTCAGTCAGACACGAGCATCATAACTATTATTTGCTTGATAAGGGCGATAAGTTAGCCATAAAAATAAGCTATAACTTAGCTAATACGAAGTATACGTGGTATGAGACTGGCGATGCATTAATGCGCATTTCTCCACAGCATTTAGTCCAATTAGCTTACGAGGAACTTGGAGTTGGGTTGATAAAAGAAGATGCACAAGAAAAAACATTACAGCTCCTGGATGATGTATATGCAAGATATTCTGGTAAACCTGTAAGCCAGGCAACAATTGAACTCATTTCTGCTGTTGGCGATCAGCTAAAAAGTGCTATACGTGATTTCAAAACAGCTAAGCTTAGCCACGACAACGCTAAAGAAGCTATCCAGGAGTCATCAGAATCACTGAACGTCACAGAAACTACGTGGACGATACTGCCCCGAGGAAAACGCGCTACAATCGATGACGACCAAGAAGATGAGCCAGCCGTCACATTCATACCTGAGAAACAAGATAGTGAAACTAGGAAAATCGATCACGACCGCCTCATTAAACTTGCCGCGCTAGCAAACGAGTGGGGTGGAGATTCGTACCTAGCAGTTGCTAATATGAAACGTAACGGAGATTTTGATTATGTCGCAGCTGTACTTCCTGAACAAACAGGTGCACGTGTTATTGAACACGCGGTTGCTGAAAACCCTGGCATTAATAATGCAATGTTTGTATACCGCGCCGAAAAAGGCCAGTTATCTGATGGCCAGGAAACTACCTGGAGAGATGTACTAAGCGCATCAAAAGATCAAGCAATAGACAAAGGGGCTCGACGTATCGTTCATAGTAAACACTCTGACGAATACGTATTGGAGTATCTTACACGTCCTGCCATACAGTTAGCACAAGGGTTGAGTAATCTTTAACTACTTCGTTAAAGATTATTGTAAAAGTCTTTTCATAGTCCTTGTGCTTGGCTCAACACGATAGAGGAAGTTATAACTATAATTAAGTCTGAATGTATTGGCGATTATTTCAACGTGCGGTAATCGGTACCATCCTTGTTACGATCAAGTTAACCCCGCTCGAACAGCTCCCTCCTAAGTAATGGCCAGTCATTAGTATGCGGTCTTTTTCTTTGTCAGAATCACTTGACTCCGGCTGACGGGAGGGTACAATTGAGCATCTTAACAAAATCATGCACTATAGCAAAAGGTTTCATAAGCTCAGCATAAGTACGCTCATTCTCTTCTTGAGACATTTCAGCGTGAGTTATTATTTGCCCTTCGTTTATAAAGAATCTATCAAAACCAAAACCGTTCTTTCCACGTGGTCTATCTTAAATGCTACCAGGCAACTCACTATCGAAAAGCTCCATATTCTCACCATCATAGTAGCCGAATGTGCATCGAATAACTGCAGTATGATCCTTGAATCCATCAAGTATTTTGCAACACGCTTCATCGCCCGCATGTTCGACGAAGCACTTGATGTATGGACCGAGTAGATCTCCAAGTACATTGAATATGAAACTAACATTTTCAACGAGGCCATAATGCATATTGATAACATCCGCTGCGTAGGTTAAATAATATTTTTTTTCACATCCTCATAATGACCTAACTTACTTCGAGATGACTTTGTTATCATTCGTTAAATAGGTCCATTGTATTGATGGCTATCAAACACGGATTGACATTTATACATTTTAATGCTAATATATAAAAATGAAAGATTTTGAAAAAAGCAACTTACCAAATGCAACTGATGTTGCAGCTTCATATCAGCGCAAAGAATTCCTATTAAGGCCATATCCTACATATGGCGTTGACCGTCTATTGCTAGAAAATAGCGACATTTTCGATAACCAGCGCTCGCATGTACATGATGAAAAAAAACCGTTACCACCAGTGGGAATTAAGGAGTTATTCAACGAGCGGACAAAAAGAGCTCCACAAAATGATAGTGTATACAGAGCTTACCTACGTGATAATAGTACCGGAGAGCGCTTAGATTGGTTACTAGAGCAGTGGCGCGAAAACTATTTGCTTCCGCGTACGATACCTGCAGATGTAAGCACCGAAATTGATGCATGGAAGATAATCGCGCAAAAAGTAGACATCACTGATGATGATGTACGCGTTGAAGATGAGCGTCACCATGACAATGATGTGCCACGTTTAGTTATTGAAGATACACATTTAGTACAGGGTCTGTGTGGTAGCGCAAGTCTACAACTGATTGTGCCCCCTGGCGTAGAATTGACAGGAGACTATGGACACTGTTCGGTTCTAGATACTAATAAAGATGCCTTCGATTTTCATCGTTTACCGAAAATGGGTTCAAATGTTCTTGAACTATTACTAGGCGATGGCGACATTAAGCAAGGACAAAAGAGTGTAGCTCGATCTCTTGCCAGATCCGCACTTTTGGATTAATTCTTTGCTGTGCTAAAACTGGCTCATTCCAATTCAAGAAGGATATTCAGACCTAAAGCGCCAATTCCTCACGTTAGAACCGCCAAATAATGACAATTTACAGATTGAGATAAATAAAAAAACCTCCGAAGAAGTCTTAAAATCATCTTGGCTCATCACGATAGAGGAAGTTATAACCATAATACGGCGAGAATATGTAAACTTCTAGGCTATTAAAATGTCGATTATCTTTTTGGTTTCTTTTTCGTCGCCAGAAGAGATTAACCAACCATTTAACTCAGCTTTGACCATCATTTGTCACCAGATTCAGACGCATCCAAATCTTGTATATTTTGCGAAATAATAGGTATTTCTAGCTAAAAACACGGAGTGCTCGATAGTTTGCTTGCTCACTTTTCATATTCGTAAATATAAAAACTCTGTCAGGTGCAAAATACCAGACAAGGTGACGCATATCCGTGAACATACGTGCAACAACCAAAGTCCTTAAAAATTATACCAAAAGAAAAAGCCCGATCGACTTTTTCAAAGTCAATCGGGCAAGGCGCCGAGAGGACCAAGGGCCAAAAGCCACAAGGTCCTCTCGGACACCAAGGAACCGAGGTTCTAGCACTCCCTGACGACAGGCGACGACCAGAGGCCGTGGGCGTTGCCAGCCCAGTTGGCGCTCAGCTCCAGCTGACGGTAGCCGACCCAACGGTTAAGGGACGGCACGTCCGACCAGTCGGCGACCAAGTAGAACTGATAGCCGGACATGTTCGGATACGGCGACTTGCCTCCGTCCCAGCTGGCAACCCACTCAGGGAAGAACGCCATAGCCATGAGGACTTCAGCGTTCGCCAGCGTGGTGCCGTGAACGATGACGTGCTCCAGTGCCTGCTTGGGCGACTTGCCCTGGTGGGCGTAGGGATCGAACGCCACCCAGCGGATGCCAGGTTTGTGTTCGTCCCGCGCGAGACGCAGGTGCTTGGAATCGCTCTTGAGCTCTTCCCAGCGCCACTTGGTCAGACCAGCCGGGGGGACGATGAAGTCCCACCAGGCGTCGAAGGTACGGTGGACACCCTTCACACTACCCTTGTCGGGAAGCATGACGGTGAGCAGCAGGACCTCGGTCTTGGTGCGAGGGGTGAAGTTGGGCACGGCGGGGATGTCGGAAGACCGGAAGCCTTCCTGCCCACCATGCAGTTCGAGGAAGGCCGAAACCCTCTCGATCTGTGCGTCCACCGAGCTGTACCACGACGGCGTCGTGACGAACGGAGTGGACTTGTCTTCGATGATGTCCTGGAGCGTGCGTCGCACAGCCACCGGGTCCAGGGTTCCGTTCAAGAACCGATCCTCGATGAACCGTAGCTGCTTGATGCCGCGCTTGACATCGTCAGTGACGAGTGACATGATGTATCCTTTTTTGCCGTAGACTGCACCGTACGATCTGTATCGGTGCCCTCAACTTTCATTGAGAACGGCGTACTATATTCATCAAAAATATAAATACACAACGCCGCTCTCAGGGGAATGCTAAATTATTAAGGTTCGGATACATTATAGCATAAAAGGCTTATATTTGCAATATATCATCCTTTTCGATCAAGGAACTCGGTCACATTTTCGCCTGTCCAGTTACCATAGTGGCGACTGGTCACTTTCAGGACTGGCTTTCAGGGGTGAATATGCAAAGACCGCCCTTTCGGACGGTTCTAACATTTTTCACTCTAGACTCAGCATCTTAAAACTTTTCGATATCAACAGAGGTGATTACTCATCTCGGTCAGGGAACTCGGTCAGGGTTTTAAGGTGATCAGTCTGGCTCCCGTTAGTTGACGCACTTCGCAACTTTACTGCTCATCAGACTCAGCCAGGCCCGTCTTCATCCTTTTCCATAATTCCTCAGAAACATGCTTACTCCAATTCTGCCAGTGTTTACGGTAATCACCATATTGATTCTCTTCAACCCAATGAAGCTTATTCGGATTTGTAATTTTATCAGGAAAGCGAATACCGTCAAGATGGTCAATCTCATGCTGAGCTACCCGCGCCGTGAACCCTTCAAAAGAATGAATAAAATCTTCACCTTCTTTATCCCAGGCGTGAACAGTTACTGATTCCGGTCTTTCCACGATGCCGCAAATTCTTCCTGTCGAAAAACATCCTTCTCTACCCTCAACCATTCGACCTGACACTTCTATAATGGTCGGATTAATAAATTCTTTCAGTTCAGGCTGCTCCCCGCTACTAACACCTTCCATCCCAATAACAACTACTCGTTGTGACACTCCGATTTGTGGAGCTGCCAAACCGACTAACGTGGGAAAATAATCATCTCCTTGTCGTCCATGAGCCACTCGAAACAGCATACCAATAAGCGATTGAACTTCAGGGCTTGAAATACTTTCTATGGGAATTCGCTCCGCGACTAGATTAAGAACCTCACTACTCGGCGGAACTTGGTGATCGAGTGCTTCTTGCGTGTAGTGTTTTTCCATGCTGTATTTATGATAGCAAAAATAAAAAAGACTATGAGCATAGTCTCTTTAAAGCATAATTTTTTGCTCTCGCTAATGAGCGTACTCCGCAACTTCGAATCAGGAAGTACAGACTATTTTGATATATCTGCTATAACTTCATCAATATAGCCGCACCAAGCGAGTCTCTTTTTAACGGCTACTTCTTTGATATTTGAGGCGCCTGAAGTTCTTAAAACGGCTTCAATGTCTTCCCATAACAAGAGATCGTCGTAGACTTCAGAGAGGTACGCCTGCATTTTATTTGAATCAGGCATTCCAACCAGTAATTGGATTTCAAGATTAACACCCTCGAATAATTCATTATCCCGAGGCTTTGACCTGATGGCGTTTACGGCGGCTGTTAAGACTCTCTGTAATCCCCCCAAAGATCTATCCTCGAGCTCGAGTCTATAGTATTCATCTGCCAATTTGGTGTACTCAGTTATTTCATCAGTCATGTAGGTATTATAACAAACGAAAAGCACTCATCTCGAAGTGCTTATGCTTGGCTCCGGCTGCTGGGCTCGAACCAGCGACCCATTCGTTAACAGCGAATTGCTCTACCACTGAGCTAAGCCGGAATATATTTGGTATTATACCCGCCCAAAGCCCCTGCGGTCAAGCAGAGTCTGCAATCTTTACAGAGGGATCGCTCTCCTGCTACTGTATAAGCATGAGCTTATCAGAACTTCTTCGGACAATTGAGGCGTCGCCTGGCCGGCTGGTGGTGCATATTTTATTTACGATTCTTGTCGCCGCGCTTGTCACAATCGTGCTTCGTGTGGTGATAGACATTGTTGTGCGTCGAGTTATTAGTCATCACCCCCACATGAAAGAAGTTGAGAAAAAGAAACGTGGCGACACACTCGCATCGGTGTTCCACGCTTCGGCAACTGTAATTGTGTGGGTCGTAACCCTGTTTGTTATCTTAAGTCAGCTGAACGTCAATTTGGCCGCCGCTGTGACAGGTGCTGGTGTACTTGGTGTTGTCGTTGGATTCGGGGCACAAAATTTAGTATCTGATATATTAGCAGGTGTTTTTATTATAGGTGAGAACCAATACCGCGTGGGTGATATTGTGACACTACGAGCCGGTGGACGAGATGTTTCGGGCGTCGTTGAGACAATCGGGATTCGCATTACACGCCTGCGCGATCTTGACGGTAACCTTCACACAGTGCGAAATGGATTGGCTGATGTCGTGAGCAACTTGTCGTTTGATTACGCAAATGTGAACGTTGATGTTGGCGTTGCCTACGAGGCTGATGTCGATAAAGTTGAACAAATTTTGAATGAAGTAGGTGTTGAACTGGCGGAAGATCCAGCGTGGGCTAGCTCGATTATTGAGCCGATCCAATTTTTGCGGCTTGATGGGTTTGAAGATTCTGCCGTGAGAATAAAATCGCTTGGAAAAGTTGAAGCCGCCAAACAGTGGGACGTGGCTGGTGAGTATCGTCGTCGAATTAAAAAAGCTTTCGAAGCGAACGACATTTCAATTCCGTTTCCGCAAATCGATGTACATACAGCCGCACCACAGCATCAAATTAGTCGCCATTCTGCAAAATAAGCAGTGCCGCACGTAGCGTTGCTTGGGATTCAGGATTATTGTCACGGGAGGCAATTTGCTTTTTCAACCACGCAATATGACCGTCAGTTTTTGGCGCCGAATGATGCGGCTGCTCCGGGTTTGCCGTTACCTCAAGCGAGCGGGCTGAGTGATCGCGCTTGTTGAGGTAGCCACGCGAAATTAATCCATCGACATGGACGGCAACTGTAGAAACTGACTTGTAGTCAAGCGCCCGCATAATCTCACGATAACTCGGGCCGTAGCCGTTGCCCTTTATGAATCCGTTGATAAAACTGAGGAGCTCGCGTTGTTTTTTGCTGGCTCTTTCCGTCATGATTGTCTCCTTTTATTGCTACTTTTCGCGGCGAACGACATTCCGGCAAGTCCCCACCATATCAGCGCCACAGTATCATCCGCCCAGACCGGCAAAAGCAAGCCAATTAAAGCAAGTCCTACGCCGCTCGCTAGCAACCCTAGGCTCACCCACTCTTTTCGCTGGCGCCACAGTCGCTGCAAAATTAACAAATACAGTGCGAAAAATAATACCACTCCCAGCCATCCTGATTCGTGGGCAATGAATAAATACTGGTTTTCAACGATCAACCCATCGTCGCCTAGTAGCGACGCAGAGCCGGTGCTACCAATTCCGCCGCCGAGTGGCTGCTCTAGCGCTTTGGCCGTGCCTTCAGCCAGTGAGCTGATGTGATCGTCATTAGAACTTACGCGACTACCGCCATTCTGATTCTCATGCAGTATGACATTCGACACGATGTCGCTGCCACGCTGAACGATTAATCCGCCCGCAAGTGCCCCGATAATTGCGAGAGAAATAATCCAGCTACGTGGCCGAATTTGACGGAATTTAACAATCAAAATCACAAGCCCAACCGCCACCAGCCCGGCTACCAAGGCGCTGCGCGAATAGCTCACCCATAGCACAACCGCGGCTGCAATTCCGAGAACGACTGCGGTAAACTTACGACTGTTTTCTATGATGTTGTTCCAGCGCAGTACTACAAAACTTGCTACCATTCCCAAGACAATCACCGCGTAGGCGCCTAGTGGATTTGGCCCACGAAGCGTACTATTAATCCGAATATAATCCGGATTTTTATCAACAGTCAAGTACGGCGCAATCGTGTTGCGAGAATACCCAATATGCGACAAAATATCGGCTGGTAAAAATAATTGCAGCACCCCAAAACCAATCACTACACCGGCACCAACACCCGCCACGATAAGCATCTTTCGACGATAAGCAGGATTCAGTCGCACCAGAACATAACACAGTACAAAAAATACAATATATCGTAAATCAATCGCCAGGCCTGCAGCTACCGATTGAGCGCCTTGATTCATAAAGCCAATCAGCAATAAATGTAGCGCTCCATACGCAGCAATAATCCGGAATACCCAATCGCGCGCCAGCTCACGCCACATTCCGCGTTGACTGACCATTATAATGCCGATAGCAGAGGCAATGGCCAATAAAATCTCTTTCCATGATTTAATCAGCAACGCCTGATCGGGAAATAAAATACCAAACCCCACCGATAACGGCGCATGGACAACGATGCCCGCAAATATTACGAGCAAAATATATACGTAAATTCGTTCAGGCGTTCGCGTTTTCATCACCTCTCAGTGTACAAGATTCGGTGCTATAATAGCACTACCGATGCCAACTAAAAATACCAAATTTTACAGTCTCATTTTGATATTTGCAGATTTTTTTGTTGTTTTACTGGCCTTTACAATGGCCTACATTCTGCGTGTGCAACTCGATCAGCGACCACTGTTAAATGACGTCTATGCCGTCGATTATTTCATCAGTTTTAGCTTAATAATACCCTTTTGGATTGTCATTTTCGCATCACTCAGCCTGTATCAATCGGCCACTTATTCACGCCGTTTAGTTGAGTGGAGTAAAATCGCCATCGGTGCCTTTATCGGTATTTTGGTAATTATTGGCTACGAATATGTCACTGAAACTACATTATTTCCAGCTAGATTAGTTGTAGTCTATGCTTTTATCGGATCGTTTTTGCTAGTTGTAATTGAACGAGAATTGCTACGTCTTGGCCGCAGTTTACTCTTTCGTCTGGGGCATGGAATCAGTCGAGTACTCGTGATTGGCAACTCATCGGCCACCAGTGATATTGTAAAAAGCCTAGCTCAAACTGAAAAAAGCGGATACAAAGTTGTCGCAATTGCCGGCCCGCGTTCGGTTGTTCCTAGTGGAGTGGCGGCGCGTCACTTTAGCTCGATTGATGTGGCGCTCAAACATCTGCACGACCTGAATGTTACGACAATTATTCAGACCGATCTGTACGATTCGGCTGAGCGAAATCAGCGAATTCTCGGTGCCGCTCAAATAAATCACCTGAGTTACAGTTTTATCCCTGGCGAGGCTGAATTTTACGCAGGCAAAAATACGGTTGACGTCTTTCTTGGCTATCCGATGATTTCGGTTTCGCAAACACCACTGATTGGGTGGGGTGCTATCGCCAAGGTAATATTTGATAGCATCGTTTCGGTACTGCTTGTTGTGATTCTATCGCCAGTTTTTTTGGCACTCATCGTACTGCAAAAAATTCTCAATCCCGGACCGATTTTTTATCGCAGCGAACGACTCAGTCAATTTTCAAAGCCAATTAATTTATTTAAGTTTCGTAGTATGGCTCCGCAGTACGGCAAAGCCGATGCTGCCGTTGAATTTCGAGCAATGAACCGTCATGATTTGGCAGATGAATATCAAAAACATCACAAAGTCGATAACGATCCGCGAATAACGAAGTTTGGTCAATTCCTTCGTGCCACGTCACTCGATGAATTGCCGCAGCTATTTAACGTCGTCAAGGCGGAACTTAGTTTAGTGGGGCCGCGGCCAATTTTGCCACAAGAAACCAAGTTTTCGAGCGGCAAAACAGCGCTTCTCCACAGCGTAAAATCTGGGGTAACCGGGCTGTGGCAAGTGTCGGGTCGCAGTAACTTGTCATTCGATGAGCGAATTGAGCTAGAATTATTCTACGCACAAAACTGGAGTTTCTGGCTTGATATTAAAATACTCTTTAAGACGGTCGCAGTTGTATTTCTGCGACGGGGAGCCCGGTAAATGCCAGCGCCGAAAATTGCGATTGTCGCTGACTGGCTGACAACTATGGGCGGCGCCGAAGAAGTGGTATTGGCGCTGCATGAGACGTTTCCTAATGCACCAATTTATACCAGCACATATACTCCAGAAACAATGCCGCGCTTTAAAGGTCTGGACATTCGGACAACAACTTTGCAAAACCTACCAAAGCCGTTTCGAAAACTTCATAAATTTTTCCCAAGTTTGCGGGTGCGAGCGTTTCAAAAGCTTGATCTATCCGAATTCGACATTATCATTTCGAGCTCCAGCGCCGAGTCTAAGCAAGTTCAAAAAACTCGACCCGGCCAGGTACATATCTGCTATTGTCACACACCAATTCGCTATTATTGGAGTCATTACAAAGAGTACAAAAAAGATCCTGGATTTGGTAAACTAAATTGGCTCGTGAAATTTGCCATGCCTCTGCTTGTGCCAAGTCTAAAAAAAGCCGACTTTGCAGCTGCTCAGAACGTTGACGTATTTATTGCCAATTCTTCGGAAGTCCAAGCACGCATCAAAAAATATTACAAAAAAAACTCGACGGTTGTCCATCCGCCAGTTTCAACCGAGCGTTTTACGCCCGCCCGGACTCGCGATAATTATTATGTAGCGCTCGGTCGACAGGTTCCCTACAAACGGTTTGACCTCGCTATTAAAGCCGCAACTAAATTAAATTTGCCACTCAAAGTGTATGGTAGCGGCAGCGAGCATGCTCGGTTGAAAGCAATGGCAGGAAAGTCAGTTTCGTTTTACAGCGACCGCCATGGCAACGCTTCGGATATAGCGGTCACCGCGGCACTTAATCACGCAAAAGGTTTTTTGTTCCCAGTTGAGGAAGACTTTGGAATCGTCCAAGTTGAAGCCTTGGCAGCCGGTGCGCCGGTCATTGCCTACAATAAAGGTGGCGCGCAAGATATTGTGCAAACTGGCGAATCTGGCGTCTTATTTGATCATCAAACCGTCGATTCATTGGTCGCAGCAATTCAACGCGCCGAAGATATTCAATTTTTCCCGTCAACCTTGCGGCGTAAAGCAAAGCGTTTCGATAAAGGACTGTTTATTACGAAGATTCGCAAGATCGTTGCTGCCAGTCAACCGCGGTAATTTGCTATGATTGATACATGACAATTCTTGTCACTGGCGACGCCGGCATCACTTCCGCTTCATGAAACCTCACCAACCGGCCAAGACCTGACTAATCCTTATGGCAAAACCAAATATATCATTGAACAAATCCTGCAAGACCTTGCGAATGGTCGATTAATGTCATTCGCTACCTCAATCCAGTCGTACCACACAAGAGCGGACAAATCGGCGAAGATCCATCTGATATTCTCGATAACCCAATGCAGTACATAACTCAGGTCACCGTTGGTAGACGTGACGATTTAGCGATATTCAGTAATGATTATGAAACAACTGATGGTACCGGTGTACGTGACTACATCCACATAGTTGACCTAGCGCGCGGACATGTGGCGGCGGTCGCAGCACTTACTGTTGGAATCGATTAACCTTGGTAGGGGCGCTGGAACCTCAGTACTGCAACTCGTACAGTCATTCGAAAAAGCAAGTGGACACACAACACCCTGCGAAATTGCTCCGCATCGAGCTAGCGACATCGCGAGTTGCTATGCTGACGTGTCAAACGCCAATCATCTCTTGAACTGGAAAGCTAAACTCTCGATTGAAGACGCCTGCAGCGACAGTTGGCGCTGTCAATCGAACAACCCCAACGGTTACCGAGCCGCAACAACCCAAAGCTAAATTAAAAGTAAAACCGCCGAAATGGCGGTTTTACTGTGAGGGGACATGGCGCTAGAGCTCAATCGTTGAACTAGCGTTTGCTTGGATGTAGCTTTTCTCAAAATCGTTTAAGTGTTTCGCTTGGTACTTACTCATGATGAACTCCTTGTGGATCAAGTGTGTCGGATTATTTTGTTCACTTGATTCTATAGAATATTATGACAGTGACAACAAACATTGACTGTGAATCGCTTTACATATTTACTGTAAAAATGATCACTCAACGGTAACGCTTTTCGCGAGATTACGCGGTTGGTCGACGTCGTAGCCTTTGGCTACCGTCACATAATACGCAAATAGCTGCTGGACGACATTTAATACTAGCGGAGCAAAAATATCAGCTTTTGTATCAATTCGAATAATATACTCAGCATCAATCTGTTTGTCGCTTGTTGTAATTGCTAAAACGTGGCCGCTTCTCGCATTAACTTCAGCCAAACTACTCAAGTTTTTATCGAGAAGCCAATCGTCATGCAAGAGCATCACTTCAAAGAACCTATCGTCAAGAAGCGCTATCGGACCGTGCTTCAATTCACCGGCTGCATAGCCTTCCGCTTGAATATAACTGATTTCTTTCAGCTTCAGCGCGCCCTCCATAGCGACTGGAAATAAAGTGTTTCGTCCTAGAAATAACGCGTGGTCATAAGCGGCGTACTGTTGAGAAGCTTTTTCAATACCATTAGTGTCTCTCAGTACGGCCGCGATATCATCCGGTAGCTGCGCAAGCTCACTAATATAACTATGCAACTTTTGTTGACTGGTGCCTTTGGCCTGCGCTAATTGCAGCCCAAAAATCACCATAGCCGACACCTGAGAAGTAAATGCCTTAGTGCTGGCCACCGATATTTCTGGGCCAGCATGAACATACACGCCGCCATCGACTTCGCGCGCAATCGAAGAGCCCACCGCGTTGATGACTCCGAGTGTCGTGACACCTCGACGTTTCAATTCACGTTGACAAGCGAGTGTATCGGCAGTTTCACCAGATTGCGATACAATCAGCGCAACACTACCCTCGGAAACGTTGAAAGCTCGGTATCGTAGCTCAGACGCGACCTGCACTTCTACCGTCACATTACTTAGCTGTTCGATATAATACGCGGCTAATTGTCCAGCATAATACGCCGTCCCGCAGCCAACAATAATAACGTGTTTAATGCTTCGTAATTGCTCGCTCGTCAGATTAATTCCACCGAGCTGGGCTCGATTTTCTTTTGGTATCACCCGGCCACTAAGCGTCGAACGAAGCGTGGTCGGCTGCTCCATGATTTCTTTAAGAAGAAAGTGGTCGTAGCCCTGCTTTTGTATGGCCACCAGATCATCTTCCAGCTTTTCAAGTTTTGGTGTGAGCACTTGTGCATCAAGATCGCGCACTTCCACTCCGTTGATTCGGCAAATTGCAAGCTCGCCGTCGTTCAAATAGATTGCACGATTCGTGTAGCCTAGTAGCGCAGAGGCGTCACTGGCAATTACCACCTCGTCGTCACCTAAACCGATAATCAGCGGACTGCCAGACCTTGCAACGACAACTTCAGAGCACCTAGTCGACACAACCGCGACTCCATAGGTACCAACGACGAGTTGTAGTGCTTGTGACACAGCCGAAGCGAGCGACGCCTCGCCGCTATAAAATGAATCAATCAGTGCCGCCAAGACCTCGCTGTCGGTCTCGCTTTTGAAATCATGGCTTGACAGCTCGGCTTTTAGGTCTTTATAGTTTTCTATAATTCCATTGTGCACAACGTAAATATCACCGGCCTTATGTGGGTGAGCATTCTTCTCTGCAGGCACACCGTGTGTCGCCCAGCGCGTGTGGCCGATACCAAGCATGTCTCTACTACCACTCGGCACTATTTTTACTAGCTCTGACACTTTGCCATTTGCCCTCGACAGTGATGCTTTTTCACCGCTAATTGTTACAATTCCGGCCGAATCATACCCTCGATACTCAAGGCGTTTCAAGCCACTCAATAGTACATCTTGAGCATTTTTTATTCCAACATAGCCGACAATGCCGCACATTATTTTTTATGCCCCAATGCTTGATTAATTCGCGTCGATGAGTCTGTTTTGTCACTACCCCCAACACCAAACACCATCTCAACATTGTATTCTTGACAGACAGCTGTTTCCGGAACTTCTTTTTTGCTGACGCGGTCGCCTCCATTCGCAAAAACGAGTTCATTTCCTACGTTTTGCAACGCGATTATTCGAAGCGTCTCAATAACCGTTGAGTCTTTGTCTACAGAAATAACTGTCTCATCAACATGCCGCAGCGCCCCAATCAGCCGTGCACGGTTTTGCTCATTCAATATGATTTTGCCTTTTTTAAGAACTTGCTGCGCGTCGTTATTGACAATCACAATCAATTTATCGCTTAGTCGAGCGCCGGCTTCAATCATATCTAGATGACCGCCATGGAGGGGGTTGAAGAAACCACTTAGAACAACCACTTTCATACTGTCCTTAGTTTACACTACTCCTAATCCAGTTATAATAAAGCTATGACAAAAATACTTATTTCAGGTGGCGCAGGGTTTATTGGAGCAAACTTTGTGCACTACACCCTCCGGAATCGACCCGAATACCACTTAACGGTTATAGACAAACTAACTTACGCCGCCAATCCAGCGACGCTCGACAGCGTGCGTAAACAGATTGAGTTCGTCGAAGGCGACATTTGCGACCGCGAGCTGATGGACGATCTCGTCAGTAAGACTGATATTGTGGTGCATTTTGCGGCTGAGTCACACAACGACAACTCTCTGCGTGATCCGTGGCCTTTTTTACAAACCAATTTGATTGGTACCGCCTCGATTCTCGAAGCTGTAAGGAGACACGGCGTCAAACTGCATCACATCTCGACCGACGAAGTCTACGGCGACCTTGAGCTCGACGATCCGGCCAAGTTTAATCCTGAAACCCCTTATAATGCAAGTAGCCCCTACTCCAGCACCAAAGCTGGCTCAGACCTCCTCGTCAAAGCCTGGGTGCGCTCGTTTGGTATTCATGCAACTATCTCGAATTGCTCAAATAATTACGGAGCCTATCAACACATCGAGAAATTCATTCCCCGCCAAATCACAAACATTCTGAGTAACATTTCACCAAAACTATATGGGGCTGGCGAAAATGTTCGTGACTGGATTCATGTAGACGACCACAATTCAGCCGTCCACAGCATCATAGACAAAGGCCGTAGCGGCGAAGTCTACCTCATCGGTGCAAACGGCGAAGAAAACAACAAGTACATCATCGAAACCATTCTCGAACTTATGGGCAAAGACAAATTAGCTTACGAACATGTCAATGATCGTCCAGGTCATGATATGCGCTACGCCATCGATGCCAGCAAGCTGCGCCAGGAGCTCGGTTGGGAACCGCAATACTCAAACCTGCGCGAAGGCCTACAAGCAACCATTGACTGGTATCGCCACCACGAAGACTGGTGGAAAGCTCAAAAAGCAGAAGTTGAAGCTAAATATGCTGAAAAAGGCCAGTAAATCGGGTATGTGAATTTCTCCCGACGCTCTGGATCACCACTAAAAACGTTCAAAATCACATCTTTATTCGCCATAACGATTCTACGACCTTTGCCAACAACTAGCCGACCGCAACCTCCTTCTTTGTGACTGTTGGCGAATGGGTCTTACTTTTGCAGCACAACTTATAGAACCACTTAGGGGCATGCTCGATTCCTTTGGCGTCTTATCGGATGGCTAGTAGGAAACGCATGAAATAGCCATGGTTCGCAAAACTAGAGAAGAAGTTGGCTTCAGCAAAATATACCCCTTCGTAGTACTTGTGATCAGTCGTTTGTCACTATTCGTACAATGGCGATATCTAATCAGTCATCAACAGCTTGTACTAGTCAAGGCTATTAACCGGTCGCGACCTTAAGCCGATAAGTGATGTCGCCAGTATTGTCGAAATACTGCTTAATGCGGTTGGTTTTGAGTTATTTCACGACGATAGTGTCACAGCTAGAATCGCGAAGCTACAAGAATTCGTTACAGATTCATCACAGTGATATAATTAACTTCATGGCAAAATCATTTAAATCAGACTTTAGTAAAGAACTGGCGGTACACAAAACGACGATCCCTGGCTTATTCACCATAGACCTTCCAGTCCACAGCGATAACCGCGGCTGGTTTAAAGAAAATTATCAAAAAGCCAAGATGGAAGCTCTGGGATTACCAACTTTTGAGGCAATTCAAAACAACTTCAGTTACAACGAAAAACGTGGCGCTACACGCGGCTTGCATGCCGAGCCCTGGGAAAAGTTTATCTCAGTCGCGAACGGCAGTGTTTTTGCGGCGTGGGTAGACCTCCGACCCGGCGATAGCTTTGGCAAGACGTTTACCATCGAAATAAAACCTGACGTGGCGGTATTTGTGCCACGTGGCGTGGCTAACGGCTATCAGACATTAGAGAACAACGTCACATACGCCTACCTTGTTAACGAACATTGGTCGCCTGCGGCTAACTACACTTTCGTCAATTTATTTGATCCACAGCTTGGTATTAAGTGGCCAATTTCTCAAGGTGAAGCTGTTTTTTCTGATAAAGACGCCGCTCACCCAATGCTGACTGACGTAAAACCGATGGAGGTGTAAATGAATGATCAAGAATTATTTATAGTGGGTGCTAATGGCCAGCTCGGTATCGCACTACGAGCTCGGTATCCGGGCGCGAGGTTTGCTGATATTGATAAGCTCGACATTACTAGTCGAAAATCGGTTGAAGATTTTGACTGGTCGGGAATCAAAGTTGTTCTCAATGTCGCTGCCTTCACCAATGTTGACGGCGCTGAGACCAGCGACGGCCGAGTAGCGGCCTGGAAAGTCAACGCCACTGCAGTATTGTATTTGGTGCAAGCTTGTAGAACACGCAGCATGACATTGGTACACATTTCGAGTGACTATGTTTTCGACGGCAATACGAACCCTCACACCGAAGAAGAACCGTTCAGTCCTTTAAACACCTACGGCGATTCTAAAGCGGCTGGCGATCTCCTTGTCGCCTCGCTCCCACAGTACTACATCCTGCGTACAACGTGGGTAATTGGTGAGGGTAAAAACTTTGTGCGCACTATGCTTAGTTTAGCCGAAAGGGGTATTTCGCCGACCGTAGTGGCCGACCAAATTGGTCGTCTGACCTTTACAAGTGAGCTCGTCCGGGTAATCGACTATATATTATTACAAAAGGTTGCATCTGGGACGTACAACGTCACTAATTGTGGCGAACCAGCTAGCTGGTCCGATATTACACGTCGAATTTTTGCCTTCTCTGGCTACGATGCATTGTCAGTGACTGATATTTCGACTAGTGATTATTATGAAGGCAAAGATGGCATCGCGCCGCGGCCACTACTCAGCACTATGAGCCTCGACAAGCTGCAGGCCATTGGCTTTACCTCACGCGACTGGCAGGACGACTTAAAAGATTATATTAAAAAGGAGAATCAATCATGAAAGGTATCATTTTAGCTGGCGGATCAGGCAGCCGCCTCTGGCCTATAACGAAGGCAATTTCGAAGCAGCTCATGCCAATTTATGACAAGCCAATGGTTTATTACCCTTTAACGACACTTATGCAAGCTGGTATTAGGGATATTTTAATCATCACCACTCCAGACGATCAATCTCAGTTTCAGAGGTTACTTGGTGATGGCTCACAGTGGGGCATAAGACTAAGCTACGCAATTCAGCCATCACCTGATGGCCTGGCGCAAGCTTTTATTATCGGGGAAGATTTTATAGGTAGTGATAAGGTAGCCTTAGTGCTGGGTGACAATATTTTCTACGGCAATGAACTGGATCAATCGCTCAAAAGCTGTACCGACCCGGACGGTGGTGTGGTTTTTGCTTATCAAGTATCAGATCCTGAGCGTTATGGTGTAGTGGAGTTCGACGACAGTCGCAATGCGATTTCAGTTGAAGAAAAACCGATCCATCCAAAGTCCGACTTTGCGGTTGTTGGATTATATTTTTATGACAATGACGTCGTGAAGATTGCCAAAAATGTCGCGCCAAGTGAACGTGGCGAACTTGAGATCACCAGTATAAATGAAGAGTATTTACGATGCGGTAAGTTAAAGGTAACAACGCTTGAAGAAGGCGACGTCTGGCTCGACACCGGTACTATTGACAGCCTGTCCGACGCAACCGACTATGTCCGCGTTATACAAAAACGAACCGGTAGAATTATCGGTGCGCCCGAAAAAATTGCTCACGAACAAGGCTTTATTGATACCGCCAGTTTAGAAATCCACGCTGAGTCGCTGAAAAAATCTGGATATGGAGATTACTTATGATGCTGACTACTCTACCAACGGCTAACGCAACCATAACTGTTTTAGGGGCCGGTTTTGTTGGCTTATCAACGGCATCGTTGCTAGCAAACGCTGGATATACCGTCTATTTAATAGAGCCGAATAAGGACCGATTGGATGTCATTAAGACCGGTAAATCATTCTTCTTTGAAGAGGGTATTAATCCACTGATAAAAAAAGCCATAGAGAGTGGCACACTTATACCAACCGACTCTTATGAAGATTCTGTGTCAAAAAGCTCGATAATCTTTTCGTGCGTCGGTACACCAGACAACCCAGATGGGAGCTCTAATCTTTCTTACGTGTTTTCTTCAGCCGAACAAGCCGCTGATCATATGCTTGACGACGCGATTTATGTTCAAAAAAGTACTGTTCCGGTCGGAACCGGTCGCCAAATTATAAACAAAATCCTAAAAACTAAGCCGAGTGTACGTTACGTTTCGAACCCAGAATTTCTGCGTGAAAGCACTGCGCTCTGTGACACGCTGTTTTTTGACCGCGTGGTAGTTGGCGGAGATTCTGTAGAGGCAAATCTAGAGGTTATCGGGCTCTACAAAAAGCTCGAAAGCTGCCGCGATGACATCGCAAAACTTGGCGGTATTGCGCACAAAAACGGATCGGGTGACTATATCAAAACCAGTCTAAATAGTGCCGAGCTGATAAAAGTTACAGCGAATGCTTTTCTCGCGCTCAAAATATCTTTTGCCAACTCAATCGCCAAATTAGCTGACTCGGTAGACGCTGACATCGTCGAAGTGATGAATGCTGTTGGTGCAGACCCACGGATTGGTCGAGCGTTTCTGAGTGCCGGTCGTGGTTACGGAGGGGGTTGTTTCCCTAAGGATGTCACTGGGCTTATTATGAGCGGACTCGACCATGGAATTGACCTGGAGATTATGAGGTCGGCTCAAGTTGTCAACGCTTCGATGCCTGGGTATATCGTCGAAAAACTAAAGAACGCTATGGATGGCAGCCTTAAAGGTAAAAAGGTTGCTGTGCTAGGCCTGGCGTTCAAATCCGGCACCAGTGATGTACGCAAATCCCCAGGCGTTGGCTTGGCAAACTCACTCTCAGAAGCAGGAGCTGTTGTCAGCGCCTATGACCCGGAAGCTAACAACGAAGCAGCTCACGATTTGCGCCGCGATGTCACTTTGGCAAGCACAACAAACCAAGCTTTAACTGATGTTGACGCTGTTGTTATTGCAACTGAATGGCCTGAATTCACCTCGTTAACAGGTGAAGAATTCCAAAAAACTATGGCTGGCAATATCATAGTTGACGCCATCAACGCCTATGGTGATAAGTTTACGTCCTATGATTTACGATATATCGGTGTTGGCCGTCAAAGCTAGAACGGATCAATAACTGTTTATCGCCGCGTTTTCAATGGTTTATCGCCCAAATTGCATCATCTTAAGGTGATGCAAAAATACTACACGTACTTGCCTATTCATAACTTAAGCGGTATAGTTAAATGTAACTAGCACTAAAACAAAAAGGTTATACCATGAAAATCACCAAAAGAAAGCAAAAAAGACTAACTATTGTTGTCGTCTTGGGTATTGCCCTGCTTAGTGTAGGTGTTGTTGCGTACTTCTATATCAATCAACAGCGCACAAGCCAAAGCCAGACAACGGACGAAGGAAGTACGTCAAAGCCAGCCGATTCCGCGCCTGAAGTCTTAAGCGGCTTCGATGCTGACCGAAAGAAAAAGTACGTTGAGGAGAGTGCGAAAACTAAAGAAACACCAGTTACAAACTCAGACAAGCCAATAGCCAAAATATCCGTGACAACATCAACAGCGAGTGATTCTGTCGTCGTCCAGACAAAATTAACTGCTATTACTGACGGAATTTGCACAATTACAGTAAATAATAGTCAGGAATCTTATACTGAAACTGTTGACGTGATTTACCAGCCAACTTTCTCGACATGCAAAGGTTTTTCTGTCCCTCGCGCTGATCTCGGCAATGGTAGCTGGAATATCGTCGTACAAGCCACTTCCCTCGATAGCACTTCAGCGCGTACCGTTAAAACTATACAGGTAAATTAATATGAGCAAGATTCATTACACATTAGCAACAATAGTCGCTGCCGCAGGAATTGTCGGTGCTTTGATTTTCTCAATCGAAAAACCTGTCACGGCTGTTTCTGCAAAAGATTGGAAAGCTGGTAACATTTTAAGCGATCGAGAATTTACTGACAAAAATGCGATGTCTGTTTCACAAATCCAGTCTTTTCTAAACAAAAGATTAGCTAATTGCGACCCAAGCGGATCACAATTATCAGAACTTGGTGGTCCAGACTACAACAAAGACGGAAAAGTTACTCGCGCAGAATATGGTCGTTCGATTGGCAACCCAGCTCCATTTACTTGCCTTAATAATTACTATGAAGTCCCAAAAACCTCACCTAAGCCTGGTTTTCCAGCCAGCAATTATGGTGGAAAATCAATCCCCCAAGGCGCCAAATCTGCGGCACAGCTTATATACGACGCAGCGCAACGCTATTCTATTAGCCCAAAGGTATTACTTGTAAAGCTAGCTACTGAATCAGCTGGTCCTCTTACCGGTGACCCTTGGCCTATGAAAAGCCAGTATACTTATGTTATGGGTGCCCGCTGTCCTGACTCCGGACCTGGCGGGAGCGCTAACTGCGATAGCAGTTACGCTGGCTTCTCTATTCAGATGTCTGAGGCTGCAAAATTATTGCGTGGATATCTCACTAATATGGACCAGTCATGGTGGCCCTATAAAAAGCAAGGTGAACAAAATTATATACTTCTGAACGTCGTGGAGCGAGGTTGTGGAGGAAACAATGTGTACATTCA
>Ga0115547_1000033_pt1 | contig 97898 bp, 90 predicted proteins | sample COGITO_mtgs_1004_3_FD_87185 | JGI IMG/M metagenome (GOLD analysis project Ga0115547, IMG submission 87185) | Pelagic marine microbial communities from North Sea - COGITO_mtgs_100420 | ecosystem: Environmental > Aquatic > Marine > Epipelagic | place: Germany:Helgoland, sampling site Kabeltonne...
ACGGTGTTCTTCCACCGTGATACCCGTGATGCCTTGTTTGAGGCGGGTAAGCTGACTGTCACCTTAATGTTCATCATCGCCAATGCGTTGATCCTAAAGCACGTTCTCACGGATGAGCAGATCCCACAGCAGATTGCCTCTGCGATGTTGTCTGCGGGCTTTGGCCCAATCGTGTTCTTGATCATCGTCAACATCATCTTGTTGATCGGTGGGCAGTTCATGGAGCCGTCAGGTCTGTTGATCATCGTCGCTCCATTGGTGTTCCCAATTGCAATTGAACTGGGCATCGACCCAATTCACCTTGGGATCATCATGGTTGTGAACATGGAAATTGGGATGATCACGCCGCCTGTTGGTTTGAACCTATTCGTGACCTCTGGGGTTGCAGGGATGCCAATGATGAGCGTTGTACGTGCTGCGCTGCCGTTCTTGGGCGTTATGTTCATCTTCTTGATCATGGTGACATACATCCCAGCAATTTCGACGTGGTTGCCGACCCTTATGATGGGTCCTGAAATCATAACGAAGTAACGAAAACGGCCCATCCCTTTGCAGGGGTGGGCCGCTTTGTCATACAATAATGTTTGGTTAAGAAGCGCTAAGTGCGTCCACGATGGGCGAAAAATCAGCAGCCTTAAGGCTTGCGCCACCAACCAGTGCACCATCCACATTTTCAGCGGTAAAGATTTCTGTAGCGTTGCTGGCTTTAACCGAACCACCATAGAGCAGCGAAATGCCGCTGCTGATATCTGCGCCAAAGCGTGTATTCAACTCCGTGCGAATAAAGTCATGTACTTCAATGATTTGCGCAAGGGTAGGGACCTTGCCCGTCCCAATAGCCCAGATCGGTTCATAGGCAATGACAAGCGTGTCAGCCGTTGCGCCCTCTGGTACAGAGGTGGCCAATTGTCCGCCGATAACATCAAGCGTTCTACCCGTCTCACGATCGCTGAGGCTTTCACCGATGCACAAGATCGCAATCAAACCAGCATCGCGCGCCGCAATCGCTTTAGCGCAGACATCCTTATCTGTTTCGCCATAGGTTTCGCGCCGTTCAGAGTGGCCAACGATAACGTATTTTGCCCCCGTATCTTTGACCATAGGGGCTGAAATATCGCCAGTATGCGCGCCCGATTGCGCTGTGTGGCAATCCTGTGCACCAATATAGATTGATGAGCTATGGGTCATCTCGACAGCTGGAAACAGCAATGGGGAAGGCGGGCAAATCACAACTGCGCATTCCGCGTTGCCTTGGCTTTTGACAAGTTCGTTCAGCTGCTCCAGTGAATGAGACACCCCATTCATTTTCCAATTGCCTGCTGCTATTTTCGTGCGCATTTGATGCATCCCTATTTGATCTTTTTCTAAGCTAGCATTTGGGTTAAGCGGGGGCAACGCGAGGGTTTCGCGAAGTTTAAGAACAAGGCCATCCAATGATCCCTAGATTAGACGCCGCATTGATCCGTAAAGGTGATCCAGAAACACTTGCCGCTTTGAAAGAAGCCGCAACAGGGGTTGGGTTTGCGACAGTATACAACACAGCACTGACGGCTGAGCGCGTGACCGAAGTGATTGAAACCTATCGCACTTTTTTCAAACGACCAGAGGCGCAAAAGCGCGAAATCGATATGTCCGTTACGGGCAGCAATCGTGGCTGGGGTGCTGCAGGATCAGAGCAAGTCGACCCAGATGCGAACCCGGATTATAAGCAATATTTCGACAGTGGTGTGGAATTGGCAAAGGGTGATCCACGGGCAGAAATGCCGGTGTATGGATTGAACCAATGGCCGTCTGACGACCCTGAGTTTAAGAAAATTATCCTTGGCTATTATGATGACGCTATCTATGTGGCGATGGGTGTTTTGCGCGGTATTGCGAACGCGATTGATATGCCAGACGATTACTTTGACAAAGCGTTTCGAACACCGATGGCGTTGCTGCGCGGAAATTTTTACCCAGAGCGTCCAAAGGATGCGACGGATATGGATTTCGGGATCGCGACACACACCGACTATGGCTGTTTGACCTTGCTGGCGACGGATGGATCACCTGGTTTAGAGGTGCGTAAACGGGGTGGAGGCTGGATACCAGTTTCTGCGCAACCTGGTGAATTTGTTATCAATTTTGGGGAAATGTTGGGATTTTGGACCGGTGGTACTGTCCAAGCTACGCCGCACCGTGTTGTCGGTGGTGACGCCGAGCGTATATCTGTTCCGCTGTTCTTTAACCCGTCCCATGACACCAATGTTGCACCACCTGAAAGTGGTGAAGTTGTGCGTGCTGGGAAACATCTGGAACGCCGCTTTAACGAGACGTATCTGCACCTGCAAAAGCCCTAAGAGGCCTTTGCGTAATCCGCTTACATTTCAGCGAACTTGATCGATTCACCACAGCCACAGGCTTCGGTTACATTAGGATTTCGAAACTTAAAGCCAGACTCTAACAGGCTGGTTTCGTAGTCAATTTCCGTTCCAAACAGAAACATTTGCGCCATTGGCGCGATCAAAACACGGGCACCATCCTGTTCGACAACTTCGTCGTTGGGATCCTGTTCTGCCACGTAATCCATCGTGTATTCCATACCTGCACAGCCGCCTTTTTTGACGCCAATACGCAGACCCTGATGCCCGCCAGAGGCCATCAGTTTTGCGATCTGAGCAGCCGCTTTTTCAGAAATGGAAACGGCCTGTTTGCCTGGAATTGAAAACATGACAAGTGCTCCTTTGTCCCTAATCTAAGGACGATGGTGGGCTGGCTCAACCCTTGTGCAAAATAGCCCGTTCACAACGTCGGTATTACGTCGGTATCGTGTCGGTATGAGGTCGGTGCACACAGCGGTGCACCAAAATCATTAATTACATGAAACCCAGTTCAAGACGGGCTTCGTCAGACATCATGTCCATGCCCCAAGGGGGTTCCCAAACAAGGGCCACATCCACAGTTTTGACGCCGGGGATAGGTTCAACCGCATCCGCAACCCAACCCGGCATTTCGCCAGCTACAGGGCAGCCCGGTGCCGTGAGGGACATCTTGATGTTCACTTCGCTCTCGGCGTTGATGTCGATCGTATAAATCAAACCAAGTTCGTAAATGTTCACCGGAATTTCGGGGTCATAAACCGATTGGCAAGCGGCAACTACGGCCTCGTACAAAGGGTGGTCAGTGGATGATGGCGCGATTAGTGGTGCGCCTTCTAGCATGTCTTTAGACTGGTCCATATTGGCTCCGGTGTGTTCCTGACAGTTTATATAGGGTTTAGGTGTCGGGGCGTCCAGTGGGGCACTGGTTGAAAGTGGTTTCTTTATTAGGCTCACTTAAATGTCATGACATTCTCAATTCATTTGACGGATGCGATATGGGTTCGTATCAATATTTTGTAAAAATTTAATCATTTCACAAGCTTAAAGGGAATTTTCGTTTTGCGCAGATTAGGATAACCAGCATGACTGAGAAGAATGATTACCACGTAGGCGAACGCGCAAGCGAAATGCCACAGCCAACCCAGTATGAGCCAAGCCCGTTTAAAAAGGGCCGTCCACCAGAACCGTTGCAGTTTGAGGTGAACCTGACTGCCGAGGCCCATGACCGTCAGAAGAAATCTGGCATGGTGCAGGTTAACATTCCGGGGTTCTCGCCGCTGAAGCTATATTGCGATGAGCAAACACCGGTTGGTGATGACACTGCTCCGCCCCCGTTGGCGTATTTCTGTGCAGGTATTGGTTTCTGCCTGATGACCCACCTGACGGACATCTACACCGCGCGCGGGATCAAGATTAAGTCGATGAACCTAGAGCAAAAGTTGCGTTTCCAAACGAACCTCAGCAACATGCGCGACTTGGGCCACACGACAGAGGGCGAAACATTGGGCATCGAAACCCACGTCTTGATCGAAAGCGATGAGTCCCAAGAGGTCATTCGTGGATTGATGGAAGAGGCCGAAAACGCCTGCATGGCACACCACGCCTTGCGCAACCCGATCCCGTGGTCTTCGCGCCTAATCCACAACGGTGAAGAGCTGTTGAACAACAACGGCTGATAAGAATGCAGGGCGGGGTAATGCCCCGCCCTGTGTAATAATATTGAGGAAAACCGGTCTTTTCCACCTAACGCTTAATCGAAGATTAGATAGCGCTCGAACCTCCCCCATGGGGAGGGCGCGGTCACGCTTTGTGAAGGTGAAAAAGAAAAAGGCGTCGTGATCGATTGTGACGCGCTGGCAAATCAACAGACCTTGTTAACCTGCTGACTGGTCAATCGGTTAGAAAACCTTAATCCGCTTCAAGCGATCTTATTGAAAGGGTCAATGAAGTCTCTGCACTGTGCAAGCATTGTGCTAACCAGTCTAAATCCAAGATCGTATCCATATTCTCTAAATTCTCAACGCAGTCGGATGTTCTTTCTGTTCTGAGGTGTTGAAGCTTTGCGATTTCTTTACTCAGGTGGGGATTTTTGTCCATCAAGTCGGATGTGGAACGCTGGTTGCTCATATCAAGATCTTCAAAATGCTCAATAAGACACATAAGGTGCTCTTCGGCAGATAGCTTTTTGCAACTTCTCAAGAACGCCGCGAAGCAGAAAGAGTTATTGTTTTCAGCTTGATCGGGTTTTTCGTCACTGTGCAGCATGCAGCTGTGATATTCTGCTTGGATTGGCTTGATGTAGCCTTGGTCTTCGGGAAGTGACTTCAACGGTGTAACGAGCAATATTAGGCTGACGGTCGCCCATAGTGCAGATCTGGCGCTTTTTGAGCGCAAATTGGGGTATAGTTTTCCCGTAACAAACTGCTGAGAGTTTACCCAAAAGTCGCGATCTTTGCGTGACGAGATGTGGACTACCGACAGGCTAGAAAAGGCAAGATAATAGAATGCAGCTGCACAAGCTGAAGCTGCATTCAACTTGAGGATAATGATCAATAAATCAATCATTAATGTCGTGGGTCACCCTACGCGCGCCTGAGCTTTGGCTTTTGAACACGCGTTTCAGCACGATCCATGCGACCAGCGATAGCCCTGTAAACAGGGCCAATGCGGCGGGGGCCATCATTGCGGCGGGGAACAATGCCACCACCGCTGTCATGATCAGCGCCCCGATGGCGAAACCGATAAAGATGAAGCCGGGGGCGAGGACCTCTAGCACCGCCAACGCGATCGCAGCAGAGAGCCAAACCCACCAAATGCCAACCATTGTATCCATTATAGGCGTCCTTTCAGCAGTTTAAACGCATCGCCAAAGGCATCCATGGCTGATGCAGGTACAATGACGGTTTGTGACCCGTTGCTGGTGCCAAGGGCGGTTAGCGCTTCGACTTGTTTCAAAGCCACTTGGTATTGTGCGGCTTCGATCCCGTGTTCTGTGATGGCTGTGGCCACGGCCGCTGTTGCATAGGCTTCGGCGTCTGCGAGCACCTTACGCGCTTTGGCGGATTGCTCTGATGCATATAGTTCAGCGTCGGCGCCCAATTCTACGGCGCGTTTTGACCCTTCGGCCTCTGTCACTTGTGCACGACGTGCGCGTTCAGCGTTCAGCTGTTGCATCATGGCGGCGCGGGTGGCGGCGTCTAGGTTTACGTCTAGGATTTCGGCGCGTGTTACTTCAATGCCCCAGTCGTCTACGGCCCCCTCAACCAGTTTTTTGACCGTGGTGATCAAGGTTGTTCGGTTGGCTTGAACCTCATCAAGGTCCATTTTACCGATTTCCGCACGTACAATACCGGCCACGGTTGTGGAAATCGCGCTGTCGACGTCGCGAATACGGTAAACTGTCTTTTCCGGCTCAGTGATGCGGTAGAAGACGGATGTGTCGATCTGGACCAGCACGTTATCGCGGGTAATTGCGTCTTGGGACGCGGTTGGCAACTGGCGCTCTAGGATCGAAATTTTGTGGGCGACACGGTCAAGGAATGGGATGATCATATTGATCCCTGGGCCAAGCACCGAGTGGAGGCGTCCAAAGCGTTCAATCACATGCTGCTCTGACTGAGAAACTATGCGAACGGCTTTGAGAACCAGCACAACGAAGAGGACGGCGAGCAAGAGATAGACGATGTTACCTTGGATGGCGTTCAGGATCAGTTCTTCGATTGGCATAATGCGCGTCCTTTGAGTATTGTTTTATTATTATACCTTGAAACATGGGGGTTCATCACGCGGATTGCAAGTTTGCGTGAACCGGTTTATCGCCCTTTCAACACCCTGAGAGGCTCCAGCATGACCAAAGTTACATTCGATTTACACGCCACCGATGGCAAGGCCCGTACGGGTCAAATCAACACTCCGCGCGGTGAAATTCGTACGCCTGCGTTTATGCCTGTGGGCACGGCTGCGACCGTTAAAGCGATGATGCCTGAAAGCGTGCGTTCAACGGGTGCTGATATATTGCTTGGCAACACCTATCACTTGATGCTGCGCCCGACGGCTGAGCGGATTGAGCGTCTTGGTGGCTTGCACAAGTTCATGAATTGGGAACGCCCGATTTTGACGGACAGTGGTGGGTTTCAGGTGATGAGTTTGGCAGGATTGCGCAAACTGACTGAGCAGGGCGTAACTTTCAAATCCCACGTGGATGGCTCCAGCCACGAGATCACGCCAGAGCGATCTATGGAAATTCAGCGCATGCTGGGATCAGACATCGTGATGTGCTTTGACGAATGTCCGGCGCTTCCTGCTGATCGCAAGCGGATCGCTGAAAGTATGCGCATGTCGATGCGTTGGGCTGATCGGTCCAAGGTGGCCTTTGGTGATCGTCCGGGGCACGCGCTGTTTGGTATTATGCAGGGCGGTCTGGAAAAGGATTTTCGCGAGGAAAGCGCGAAGGCACTGACTGACATTGGTTTTGATGGGTATGCCGTCGGTGGATTGGCTGTGGGCGAGGGGCAGCAGGCAATGTTTGATTGTCTAGATTATGCGCCTGATATGCTGCCAACGGACAAGCCGCGTTATTTGATGGGCGTGGGTAAACCTGATGACATCGTCGGCGCAGTCGCGCGTGGCATCGATATGATGGATTGCGTGCTGCCTTCACGCTCTGGTCGTACGGGGCAGGTGTTTACCCGTCACGGTGTTGTGAACATTAAAAATGCACGTCACGCAGATGATCCGCGCCCACTTGATGAGAACTGCAGCTGTCCTGCATGTTCCAATTATAGTCGCGCTTATTTGAACCACGTGTTTCGCAGCAATGAAATGATTTCGGGCATGTTGCTGACATGGCATAACTTGCAATATTTTCAGGATATTATGCAGGGAATGCGGGATGCGATTGGGGCTGGTACCTTTGAATCATGGCAAAAAGATTTCCATGACGGGCGTGCACAGGGCGACATCGAACCCCTATAAAACCTCAGGAAAGTACCAACAAGTTTGCTGATCCCATTGCACCTCAGTGGGGATCACGTCATTGTTGCCCTTGAAACAGGCATATAAGACCTACACTTAACAAAGTCGAAACAGGAGACGGCCATTGGTTGCCTAGATTAGGGACCGCGCCGCCTTGCCAGATTAAGGAATTGAGCATGCAAGAGCCACTTAACGCATCCTACCCCATATTGCCTTTGCGCGATATTGTTGTGTTCCCACACATGATTGTACCGCTTTTTGTTGGTCGCGAAAAATCAGTCCGCGCCCTTGAAGAGGTTATGGCCGACGATAAGCAAATCTTGCTGTCCAGCCAAACTGATCCGTCTGAGGATGATCCACAAAGCGATGGTATCTTTAAGGTTGGCGTTTTGGCCAATGTCTTGCAGTTGCTGAAGTTGCCAGACGGCACGGTTAAAGTGCTGGTCGAGGGCCAAGCCCGCGTGCGCATCACAGAATACCTAGACAATGACGACTTCTTTGAAGCTCGCGCTGAGTATCTGACTGAGATGCCTGGTGACGTGGCCACAACTGAGGCGTTATTGCGTACGGTTTCAGACGAGTTTGAGCGCTATTCAAAAGTTAAAAAGAACATCCCTGAAGAGGCGTTGGCTGCTGTTGGTGAATCTGAGGAGCCATCAAAACTGGCCGATTTGGTTGCGGGTCACTTAGGGATCGAAGTTGAGCAGAAGCAAGACTTGCTTGAGACCCTCAGCATTTCTGAACGTCTTGAGAAGGTCTATGGCCTGATGCAGGGCGAGATGTCTGTTTTGCAGGTTGAGAAGAAGATTAAAACCCGCGTCAAAACACAGATGGAACGCACGCAGCGTGAGTATTATCTGAACGAACAGATGAAAGCGATCCAGCAAGAGTTGGGTGACGGCGAAGACGGCAAGAACGAGATGGACGAGCTGAACGAGAAGATCAGCGCAACCAAGCTTAGTAAAGAAGCCCGTGAAAAGGTCGATTCTGAAGTTAAGAAACTCAAGAACATGTCGCCTATGTCTGCTGAGGCCACTGTTGTCCGCAACTATCTAGATTGGATGCTGGGCGTTCCGTGGGGTGTCAAATCCCGCGTGAAGAAGGACTTGGTCCGCGCACAGAAAATCTTGGACGATGATCACTATGGTCTGGAAAAGGTCAAAGAACGCATCGTTGAGTATTTGGCTGTGCAGCAACGCTCTTCCAAAATGAAGGGCCCGATCATGTGTTTGGTTGGTCCTCCCGGTGTCGGTAAGACATCGCTTGGTAAATCTGTGGCCAAAGCCACTGGTCGTGAGTTTATTCGCATCTCCCTTGGTGGTGTGCGCGACGAAAGCGAAATTCGTGGTCACCGCCGTACCTATATCGGCTCTATGCCCGGTAAGATCATCCAGGCTTTGAAAAAGGCAAAGACCAGCAATCCGCTGATCTTGTTGGATGAAATCGACAAAATGGGCCAAGATTTCCGCGGCGACCCTGCATCTGCAATGTTGGAAGTGTTGGATCCGGAACAGAACTCTACCTTTGTGGATCATTATCTAGAGGTCGAATATGACCTGTCTGATGTGATGTTCCTAACCACATCCAACAGCTACAACATGCCTGGTCCATTGCTGGACCGCATGGAGATCATTCCGTTGGCAGGTTACACTGAGGACGAAAAGCACGAGATCGCCAAGCAGCACTTGTTGCCAAAACAGACCAAGAACCACGGCCTGAAAAAAGGTGAGTATGAGCTGACTGATGACGGATTAACCGACATCATCCGCTATTACACCCGTGAAGCTGGGGTTCGTAACCTTGAGCGTGAGATTGGCAAAACGGCACGTAAGTCTTTGACTAAGATCATCAAAAAGGAAGAAACCAGCGTCGTTGTTTCTGCTGAGAACATGAACGATTTCTTGGGTGTCAAAAAATACCGCTATGGATTGGCCGAACAGCACGACCAAGTTGGTGTGGTAACTGGTTTGGCATGGACATCCGTTGGTGGTGATCTGTTGCATATCGAGGCGTTGAAATTGCCTGGTAAAGGGCGAATGAAAACGACCGGTAAGCTGGGTGATGTGATGAAGGAGTCGATTGAAGCGGCGTCATCCTATGTGCGCTCGATCAGCCCTAAAATTGGGGTTAAACCAACCAAGTTTGATAAACTTGATATCCACGTTCACGTCCCAGATGGCGCGACGCCGAAAGACGGTCCATCTGCTGGTTTGGCGATGGTGACATCAATCGTGTCTGTGTTGACGGGTATTCCTGTGCGCAAAGACATCGCGATGACAGGTGAGGTTTCGTTGCGTGGAAACGCGATGCCGATTGGTGGCTTGAAAGAAAAGCTGTTGGCCGCGCTGCGCGGTGGGATCAAAACAGTTCTTATTCCTGAAGAGAATGAGAAAGACTTGGCCGAAATTCCAGACAACGTGAAAGAGGGATTGAAGATCATTCCTGTGACGCATGTATCTGAAGTTTTGAAATACGCATTGGTGTCTGAACCTGAATCCATCCACTGGGATGAGGCGGCAGAAGAGGCTGCGGCAGCTGCAGCAGCTGCTGTAACGGCGCCAAGTGCTACTGCGCACTAAGGGCTAAATGATAATAAAAGGGCGGCTCATGTCATGAGCCGCTTTTTTTGCATCTGCTGCTAAGTGTTGTGATTTGTTGCCTAATTTGTGTCATTTCTAGCTTAAGTTAAAAGGAAAGGTGGGTATTCCCGTGTTTTGAGCCTAAACTGTTTCCAATAAAGAAACAGCCATTGCGGCGGGGATGACACTAATGCCGACTAAAAAGTCAAAAACACTAGTAGTACTCGAGCAAACAACAGATCAAGAAAACGCGGTTCAAGCTGCAGTTAAAGCAGTAGTTGAAGCTCCGGTTCCTGCCTCTGCATCACCAGTTGTGGTCGAAGGCCCACAGCCCGTTGTGAGCGGTCCGGTAATGCGCAAAAAGGAATTGATCGACCTAGTTGTTGAACGTTCTGGCTTGAAGAAAAAAGATGCCAAGCCGATTGTCGAAGCAACTTTGGCGATCTTGGGTGAAGCTTTGGCTGAAGCACGTGAATTGAACCTACAGCCACTTGGCAAGGTCAAAGTACGTCGTGAAAAGGTGATGCCAAATGGGCGTGTTTTGGTGACAAAAATCCGTCAGTCTATGGGATCAGAAGGGTCGAGCAGCGACTCTGATGATGCGGCTGACATGCCGGAAGCTGCTGAGTAAGCAATTTCAATTGAGATGAATTAAGCCGCTCCTGCTCGCAGGGGCGGTTTTCTTTTTTGGGCTTACGTGCTTTGAATGAGCACGCGCGAAAAGGAGCCCACAGATGTACCCAGAAATTTATGTATTGCGACACGGCGAAACGTTTTGGAATTCTGAGGGTCGGATGCAAGGTGGCCTTAATTCACCGTTAACACCGCTTGGGAAAGAGCAAGCTGAACGTCAGGCTGCGATTCTGTCCCAGATTGATTTGAATAGATTCGCGATTTTGTGCAGCCCACAGGGCAGGGCATTCGAAACGGCGGCGATTGCTTTGGCCCGTCAGGTCGATAATATTCACACTGATCCGCGTCTACGAGAGATTGAAGTGGGTGAATGGAAGGGGCGTTTGCGGTCTGAGCTCGCGTCCCCAGATGAATTTGAAGAAACCCCTGATGGCGCATTAGAGCTGTATGAGCGGGCTCCGGGCGGCGAGGGGTTTGCCGCACTTGAGGCCCGTTGTATAGAATTTGTATCGTCTTTACAGGGGCCTAGCATATTGGTGACGCATGGAATTACATCCCGCATGTTGCGTTCAACCGTGTTGGGACTTGGGCGGGACGGCATGTCAAAAATGCCCGGTGGGCAGGGTGTTGTGTATCATTTGAAAAATGGTGTGCAAAAACGTCTATCTTAGGCTTGCGTCTCTCTAAACCTTTGTCTAAATACCGCCCTACCGGGTCGTTAGCTCAGTTGGTAGAGCGCTTCGTTTACACCGAAGATGTCGGGAGTTCGAGCCTCTCACGACCCACCACTTACCTCACATTCTAGTTCTACCAACGCATCTTACTTTGCGGTTGTCAGAGTTGGCTATTTATTGCCAGCTTTTCGGTATTGGTTTGGCGACAGCCCCGTTTCGCGACCGAATGCTTTGTAGAACGTCGATTTCGAGTTGAAGCCAACCTCTAACGCTACAGTCAATACGGACGCATCACTTGATTTCAAAAGTAACTTGGATGCTTCGATCCGCCAGTGAGCGACGTAGTCAAAAAATGTCGATCCGATTTGATCGTTCAAAGGTTTGCGATATGTGGTTTGGCAGCGCACCGACATAGCGAGACAGTTTCTGCAACGAAAGATTTGGATCCAGGTACAGAGCATCCTGCATCATAGATTTTTCGATCCGCGCAGCGAGTGATTCCATATGGTCTTTGCTGAGTGCTGAACGCGAGTATTTGTCCGGACTCTCTGCGGTTTCTTTAATATGTGCTGTTGGAGGTGATGTTAATGATGCGAATATATTCATAAATATCAGCACGCCTGCAGCGAGTAGATAGAAAAGCACTGGTTCGAAGGGTGGGCCTTTCCCAAAGTTTTCGCCGGTAAAGCCAATCGTGCCCGCGGCCCACAAGGCGACAAGAAATCCCATTAACCAGTTAACCCAGCAAAGATCGCGCTGATCTATATTCGAATAGATTGTGAGTAGCGTTTCACGGTAGCTGCGTAAACGCCTTAGAGTTGCGATTAGGTATGCCAACGAAGAGATTGGCCAGAGTAGGATTAGGGCAAAGGCAGTAAAAGCCAGTATATTCGAGGCAATGTCGGTTGGCAGGTCGCCCTCAATCAGCATGGTTCTTTTGTCCTCTAGAGGTAAAAGCCAAAATCCTATTGTTACGATGCACCCAGCCAAAGGTAGAAAGCCGTCGCGCCATTTAAAGGGTATTGGATCAAGCTCGGGTGATTTGGCGACCACATAATAAAAGACGGCGGGCGCAAGTGTTAACAGCATGATCAAAATCGCTGGAAAGTAGACGAGGAATAGAGCTGGGGCAAACGCTGTAATCAATGGTAACGAGAATACCCCTGCAAAGACGCCATACACCAATCTAAGATAAAGGCGGGAAGTTTTACATTCACGACCCACAGCGTTCGATGTTAGGCCAGTAATGGCGATCCCCAAGCAGATACCAGAAAGAACAAGTGTAGCGTCAGTTTGCATATCTAATCGTATGCCAGTTTGCTTGATCTAATCAATCGAACAAGGGTCCGCGCCGTCCCGCGCGGACGACAGTCGGCGATTTAGACATCAGTATGACCAGAGAGGGCCTGATCGATTCAACAATGAAGGAATGACTGATGATCTATTTTGATACGCTGGCACTTGGTGTCCATGTTGCGTTTGGGAGTGTGGCCGTTCTCATGGGCGCAATTGCATTTGCTGTGCGCAAAGGTGGCAAAAGTCATATAAAGGCAGGGCGGGCTTTTGCGATTTGCATGGGATTGTGTTCGGTTTTCGGTGGTGTGATTGGTCTCGTAAAGTTCGAAACATTTTACATCACGTTTCACGCTGGGATCCTTGGAGTAACCTTGGTCACAAGCGGTTGGTTAATGGCGCGGGCACAGCCGCGCGGATCGTGGTTCTTTGCAACGGCATTTGTAAACGTAGCCAATGTTGTTGCACTCGCATGTGTTGGCGCATACGCTATGTCGCAGACTGGCGGTGTGCTGTTCGGTTTTGAGGCGGCGAACTATCTGTTCCTTTGTATGTTAGCGAGTATTGCATTGATTGGTGATTTGTTTGTTTTGTTGCAAACCGTCCCATCAAAAAAACATCGCGTTTCACAGCATATCCTGCGTATGTGCATCGGCTTCTTTATCGCAGCGGGATCTGCGTTCACTGGTCCGGGCCAAAATGCGTTTCCTGAGATAATCAGGAAATCTGGCATACTTTCGGTTCCTGAGCCGTTGATTTTTGTTCTTATGGTCTTCTGGCTTGTGCGCACATTATTTTGGAATGCGCGCACACCATTATGCTAGGCCTGAGCTGCTGCGTCGGTATCTTCAAATGCTTTGCGCGCGATGCGGAAGCACTCAACCCCTTGTGGGACGCCGCAGTAAATGGCGATGACGTGGATGATCGCGCGAACTTCTTCTTTGGACACGCCGTTGGTGATTGCGCCGTGCAGGTGTAACTCCCATTCATGCATTTTACCCAAGGCACCGATCATCGACAGGTTCATCATCGAACGGGTTTTTGCATCGATGACATCGTCGCCCCAGCCAAAACCCCAACACCATGCAGTCATGGCCTCTTGAAAGGGGCGGGTAAAGTCATCGGCGGCGGCCAAGTTACCTTCGACGTATTCTGCCCCAAGGGTCGATTTTCGCTGCTCTAAACCCTTTAAAAATAGATCTTCGTCAAACGTGCTCATGGCCTGTCCTTTTGAGTGAGTTGTTGGGTTCAGGATATCAGAATAGGGCCAATTGAAAAACCTTCGATTTTGTTGATTTGTCCGCTTGACGCGCCTTACATGTGGACCTATTACAGCCTCAACAATGCTGCGCGGTTGTAGCTCAGTTGGTTAGAGTATCGGCCTGTCACGCCGAGGGTCGCGGGTTCGAGTCCCGTCAACCGCGCCATTGTTAAACATCCCTGATAATAGACTTATACCCGCAAAAAGCAGCTTTTTCAGTTGATTGTTGCATATTGTTCGTCTACTCACCCCCATAAATAGTTAGCGCTAACATAAATTTGCTAAGGTGAGTCCAAAAATGTCTATACATGCCACACTAAAATCTGTGACCGATAGAATTGTTGCCCGCAGCGCGACAAGCCGAGGCCAATATATGGCTCGCATGAAAGCCGCGCAGACAAAAGGGCCCTCTCGCGGTCACTTATCTTGCAGTGGTCAGGCCCACGCTTTTGCTGCTGCCGGTGAAGATCAGACCGAGTTGGCGACGGGCATCGGTGGCAACCTTGGTATCGTCACAGCCTTTAATGACATGCTTTCTGCGCACCAACCGTTTGAGCACTTTCCAGCAGTGATGCGCGAAGCTGCACGTTCTGTTGGTGGTACGGCGCAGGTTGCGGGTGGCGTTCCGGCAATGTGTGATGGTGTCACGCAGGGCGAGGCGGGCATGGAGCTTAGCTTGTTTTCACGCGACCTGATCGCAATGGCCGCGGGCATTGCCCTAAGCCATAACACATTTGATGCAGCCACCTACTTGGGCGTATGCGACAAGATCGTTCCAGGTTTGGTCATTGGTGCGCAGGCCTTTGGTCACTTGCCAGCCGTCTTTGTTCCTGCGGGACCAATGACCAGTGGTTTGGCAAATGATGATAAAGCCATGGTGCGTCAGAAATTCGCAGCGGGCGAAGTTGGCCGTGACGCATTGATGGAAGCCGAAATGGCGGCATACCACGGTCCGGGTACATGTACCTTCTATGGTACCGCCAACACCAACCAGATGTTGATGGAATTCATGGGCCTTCATTTGCCCGGTTCCAGCTTTGTTACGCCTAACACTGAAATGCGCGCTGCATTGACAGCCGAGGGCGCAAAGCGCGCACTCTCGCTAAGTGCGTTGGGTGACAATTATACCCCTGTTTGTGAGATCCTCGACGAAAAAGCCTATGTAAACGGCATCGTCGGCTTGATGGCGACAGGGGGTTCTACCAACCTGTTGATCCATTTGGTTGCCATGGCGCGTGCGGGTGGCATCATCCTTGATTGGGAAGACTTCTCTGAAATCTCTGATTTGGTGCCATTGTTGGCACGTGTGTATCCAAACGGTTTGGCGGATGTGAACCACTTCCACGCGGCTGGCGGTTTGGGATACTTGATTGGTGAATTGCTGCGCGGCGGCTTGTTGCACCCCGATACAAAAACTGTCGCTGGCGTTGGCCTGCACAACTATACTCAGGAGCCGTTCATGGAGAATGGCGAACTGGTATGGCGCGAGGGCACATCCGTGAGCCTGAATGCTAAGATCATCAGCACGCTAGAAGAGCCGTTCCAAGAAACAGGTGGCCTTAAGCGGTTGACTGGTTCCCTTGGTACCGGCGTTATGAAGATTTCTGCCGTGGCCCCAGAGCACCGTGTGATCGAAGCGCCAGCGCGTGTGTTCCACGGTCAAGATGAAGTAAAAGCAGCGTTTAAAGCAGGTGAGTTCACTGGTGACACAATCGTTGTTGTGCGTTTCCAAGGCCCGAAAGCCAACGGTATGCCAGAGCTGCACAGCTTGACACCAATGTTAGCGATCCTTCAGGGCCAAGGCAAAAAGGTTGCGTTGGTCACGGATGGACGCATGTCTGGTGCATCTGGTAAGGTGCCTGCCGCAATTCACGTTTGCCCAGAAGCACTAGACGGTGGGCCAATCGCCTATATCAACGACGGCGACATGCTGCGTGTTGATGCGGTTGAGGGCACATTGGCAATCCTGACGGAGGGTGCGCTAGAACGTGCCCCTGCACAGGTTGATCTCACTGCGAAGCAGTCTGGTACTGGTCGCGAAATGTTCGAAGTGTTTCGTTCTGCTGTTGGTCCTGCTGAAGCAGGTGCCAGCGTATTTGGAGTTTAAGATATGACTGTTCAATCCCGTTCTGCTGGTACACGCGCCTTATGTGAATTGGCCCCAATCATCCCTGTGTTGGTTGTCCATGATGTTGCACATGCTGTTCCATTGGCCGAGGCACTGGTGCGCGGCGGTTTACCGGTCCTTGAGGTTACATTGCGTACACCTGCGGCACTTGATGTGATCGCTGCAATGGCGACTGTTAAAGGTGGCCATGTAGGGGCAGGGACATTGATTACACCTGCAGACGTCGCAGCGGCTAAAGCGGCTGGCGCAACTTTTGGTGTGTCGCCGGGTGCAACAGATACATTGCTGGACGCATGTGAAGCGGCGGACTTGCCAATCTTGCCGGGTGCTGCATCCGCGTCTGAAGCGATGCGCCTTCTAGAGCGTGGCTATGATATGCTTAAGTTCTTCCCAGCTGAGGCTGCAGGTGGCGTTGACGCGATCAAAGGTATTGGTGGTCCACTTCCACAGATTTCATTCTGCCCGACCGGCGGCATCAACCCAACAAACGCCCCTAAGTATTTAGCGCAGTCCAATGTTGTATGTGCTGGCGGCAGCTGGGTTGCACCAAACGATTTGGTCAACGCTGGCAAATGGAACGAGATCGAAGAATTGGCGCGTCAAGCAAGCAGTCTATCACGCTGATCTGAATGAATTTTCACAGGGGCGGCATTTGTTATTGACGCCCCTGTGAAGGCGGTCTATTCCGCCTTTATGCGCGGTTGTAGCTCAGTTGGTTAGAGTATCGGCCTGTCACGCCGAGGGTCGCGGGTTCGAGTCCCGTCAACCGCGCCACTTTTCCAGTATTGGTTGAAAGGTGGCGCACCTACGCGCAGTTCTCTTAAATATCTAAGTGTTGTGAAGTTGGGGACAATCCCCAACTCCGTTTTTAAGTCTTAGGTCAATGCGTCCAAGATACGTGCCCATGAGCGAATGCCATGGTGGAAGCTAGACAGGTCGTATTTTTCATTTGGTGAATGGATGGCATCATCGTCTTTGCCAAACCCAACCAACATCGGTGTTGTGCCCAAGATGTTTTGGAAGTGCCCCGCGATAGGGATTGAACCACCACATCCAACATAGGCAGCTTGAACACCCCATTCTGTTGTCAGTGCTGCGCGCGCTTGTTCAAATGCAGGGGCAGTGGTTTCGGTTACTGATGCGCGGCCAGAGCTGTGGCCGTGAAATTCTACGCTACAGTCTTCAGGCAGTTGGTCCTGTACCATTTGGCGGAAGTTGGCGCGAATGGCGTCTGGATCTTGATCCCCGACCAAACGAAAGCTGATCTTGGCGTTTGCTTTTGATGGCAGCACGGTTTTGAAGCCGTCACCAGTATAGCCACCCCAGATACCGTTCACTTCGCAGGTTGGGCGTGACCAGATCATTTCAAGTGGCGTGCGATCTTGTTCGCCCGCTGGTTTGGACAACCCGACATCACCCAAAAAGGTGGCATGGTCAAACGCTAGGCCCTGCCATTGTGCTTCCAATTCGTCGGAAAGGTCTTGAACTCCATCGTAGAAGTTAGGGATTGTAACGCGCCCGTTTTCGTTGTGAAGGGATGCAACGACATTGGACATTACGCGGATCGGGTTCATCGCAATCCCGCCGTACATGCCCGAATGTAGGTCCAATGTGGGGCCAGTGATGGTGAACTCTTCGCCCAGTAGACCGCGCAACATGGTTACGATCGCGGGTGTTTTGCTTTCAAAAAGGCCCGTGTCACAGATCAGTGCAATGTCGGCGCGCAGCTCGTCCGCGTTTTCGTGCATAAAGGGCACAAGGCTTGGGGATCCTGACTCCTCTTCGCCCTCAAAGAAGAACGTTATGCGGCACGGTAGGGTGCCATTCACTTCTTTCCACGCACGGCAGGCTTCGACAAATGTCATCAACTGACCTTTGTCATCGGATGAACCGCGACCGCGAATAACCTTGCCTTTGGCGGTGTCTTCAATCTGTGGATCAAACGGATCGTTGTCCCAAAGATCAAGCGGATCAACGGGTTGTATATCATAGTGTCCATAGAAAAGTATGTGTGGCCCTTCGCCCTCTACATGCCCAACCACCATTGGATGGCCCGGTGTTTGGCGTTTTGTGGCTGGGACACCAAGGCTTTGAAGGTCCGCGACCAACCAATCTGCTGCTGTTTGGCAATGATCTGCAAAGGCGGGATCGGTCGAAATTGACGGGATACGCAGCAGTTCCAGCAAGCGTTCTGTAGCGTCAGGAAGATCTGCGTCGATCTTGGAAAGGACTTTATCTAGGCTCATGGAAAGGCTCCGAATATTGTAATGAGGGCTTATTTAACAGCCAGCGTATATGCTGCAAACGTGCTGTCCAGCCCCAGCGCACATGGCTGCGACCATCTGCGCACATTTATGTGCATTGAATGGAAAGAAAAGAGGTTATATTAGAACGTATCTAAAGAAGACAGCACGGAGCGATGTCTTGGACTATACCGAACAGCTAGACCTAGCGATTGAACGTTTGCACGAAGAAGGGCGCTACCGCACCTTCATCGATATTGAACGCCAAAACGGTCAATTCCCTCATGCTGAATGGACCCGTGAAGACGGGACCACGAAAGACATAACTGTTTGGTGCGGCAACGATTATCTTGGCATGGGTCAAAATCCTGTCGTGATTGATGCTATGCACGAAGCCATTGATGCCACAGGTGCTGGCTCTGGCGGGACACGCAATATTTCCGGTACAACCGTTTATCACAAGCGTCTTGAAGCTGAATTGGCGGATTTGCATGGCAAAGAAGGTGCCTTGCTTTTCACAAGTGCCTACATCGCGAACGACGCGACCCTGAGCACTTTGCCTAAACTGTTTCCGGGCGCGATCATTTATTCGGATGCTTTGAACCACGCCTCAATGATTGAGGGCGTGCGCCGCAATGGTGGTGCTAAGCGTATTTTCCGTCACAACGACGTTGCGCACTTGCGCGAGTTGTTGGCGGCTGACGACCCTGCTTTGCCAAAGATTATTGCGTTCGAATCAATTTATTCAATGGATGGTGATTTCGGTCCGATTGAAGCGATTTGTGACCTTGCAGATGAGTTTGGTGCGCTGACTTACATCGACGAAGTGCACGCCGTGGGCATGTATGGACCACGCGGGGCAGGTGTTGCTGAGCGTGACGGCCTGATGCACCGCCTTGATATTATCAACGGTACATTGGCAAAAGCATATGGCGTTATGGGCGGTTATATCGCTGCAAGTGCGAAAATGTGTGATGCTATCCGGTCTTATGCGCCCGGCTTTATCTTTACAACTTCGCTGCCGCCAGCCATTGCTGCTGGTGCCGCGGCGTCTGTGAAACACCTGAAAACAGCCCAAGAGTTGCGCGACAGCCAACAATTGCAAGCTAAGATTTTAAAGTTACGCCTCAAAGGGTTAGGTCTGCCGATTATCGATCATGGCAGCCACATTGTCCCTGTGATGGTAGGCAACCCTGTTCACACTAAGTTGTTGTCTGACATGCTGCTTGAAGAACATGGAATTTACGTTCAGCCAATCAACTTCCCAACCGTACCACGTGGCACTGAGCGACTCCGTTTCACACCCTCGCCAGTCCACGGTCCGCTTGAGATGGATGCTCTGGTCAAAGCAATGGACGCCCTATGGTCCCACTGTGCGCTGAATCGTGCCGAATTAACGGGTTAGAAGGCCTAAGTAGTGCAATTTACGTTGCGCTATGCTACATCTGCGCTAAGAAAAGAGCATACTCGAATCGTTGGGGTGAATTCGCGGTAAAATTTTTTATGGGGCAGGGTTATGATCGGTTGGAGATCCTCCAAGATCATTGAAGAAAAAGTCGAACCGAAAGCGTTTGATGACTTCGAGCTACGGCTTGGAGATCTGATGCGTGGTGAGCGGGCGACACTTGGCAAAAGTCTTCTCGATGTTCAACGTGAATTGCGTATCAAAGCCAGCTACATCGCCGCTATCGAAAATGCAGATCCTGAAGCATTTGACACACCCGGTTTCATTGCCGGCTACGTCCGCTCTTATGCTCGCTATTTGAATATGGATCCTGACCATGCTTTTGCTGCGTTTTGCGCCGAGAGCGGATTTTCTGTTGCCCACGGCATGTCTGCTAAAGCATCTGTGGTTAATAAGCCGGCACGCGAAGATCGTTTGACCCGTGTCGCGGGCGGGGACATCTTTTCTAGCCCGAACACGCCATTTGTTCCAATGGGTGAAACATTCCTTTCGCGGGTTGAACCGGGCGCAATTGGATCAATGGTCGTTCTGTTGGCTCTGATTGGTGCGATTGGTTTCGGTGGATATTCCGTTTTGCAAGAGGTGCAGCGTGTGCAAGTTGCACCTGTCGATCAAACACCAGTTGTTTTGGCAGATCTTGATCCGTTGAACGGTGCTGCGATTACACAGCCTTCTGCTGACGTTATAAATTCGGCTGCTCCACAAGTTCTGGACAATCCGCGTGGCAATGCGCTTGATCGTTTGTACCGCCCTCAGGCATTAGATGTACCAGTGCTTGTTGCCCGTGATGCACCGATCGCAAACATTGATCCACGTTCTATTGGCAGCTTCACAGCGCCAGTGTTCAACGACACAGACGTTAACCTTATTGCTGGAATCAACGGTGCTTTGGCTGAGGCCAACGGTATTGCTGTGCCACAAGTTGTAGAAGGTCCTGCACCTGCATTGCAAATGGTTGCGGCCTATCCATCATGGGTGCGTGTCCGGTCTGCTGAGGGCACTGTGATCTATGAGGCCGTGATGGAAAAAGGCGATACTTGGACAGTGCCAGCAACTGTCGAGCCTTCAACACTGCGCACTGGCGAAAGTGGCGCCATCTATTTCGCGATGTCTGGCGATTGCTACGGTCCTGCTGGTGCGCGCGGAAGCGTGACATCTAATCTACCACTGGAACAAACAGCCTTGGCTGCATTGTACGAACCAGCACCTGTAACCAGCGAAACAACATTGGGTCGTATGGTTGCGGATCTTTCAGCGATTGATCCACTTGCGGCACTTCCGTGTAAGGCCAATTAAGCCTTACTTCGCTCCTTCGATATCTATGACAATTAATACTGCCCCTAACGGTTGCGGTGGGGCCTTGGGCATTCTATTTCTTAAATAATGTTCCGTTACGCAAAGGTCATTTGCTCATGTCGCTTAATCACATCCGTCCTTGGCGCAATATTTACCGTCGTAAAAGTCGTCAGATTATGGTTGGCAACGTGCCAGTTGGTGGTGATGCACCAATCACTGTACAGACGATGACCAACACGCTGACCACTGATCCTTCTGCTACGATCAAACAGATCATTGCAGCGGCAGAGGCTGGTGCTGATATTGTACGTGTTTCAGTGCCTGACCCTGAAAGCGCTGCGGCGATGAAGGAGATTTGTCGCGAAAGCCCTGTGCCGATCGTGGCCGATATTCACTTCCACTACAAACGAGGGATTGAGGCCGCTGAAGCGGGGGCTGCATGCCTTCGGATTAATCCAGGCAACATTGGCGACGAAAAGCGGATCAAAGAAGTCATTAAAGCCGCTAAAGACAATAACTGTTCCATCCGTATTGGTGTGAACGCTGGTAGCCTTGAGAAAGAGCTGTTGGAAAAATACGGCGAGCCATGTCCTGATGCGATGGTCGAAAGTGGTTTGAACCACATTAAAATCCTGCAAGACAATGATTTCCATGAATTTAAGATCAGCTGCAAAGCTTCTGACGTCTTTATGGCGGCTGCGGCTTACCAACAGTTGGCTGAGGCCACAGACGCACCTATCCACCTTGGGATCACTGAGGCAGGGGGGCTGACTTCTGGAACAATCAAGTCGGCCATTGGCATGGGCAACCTGCTTTGGATGGGCATCGGGGATACGATCCGTGTATCGCTTTCTGCTGATCCGGTTGAAGAGGTCAAAGTCGGTTACGAAATCCTTAAATCACTGGGGCTGCGTCATCGCGGTGTGAACATCATCAGTTGCCCATCATGCGCCCGTCAGGGGTTTGACGTGATCAAAACGGTTGAGATTTTAGAAGACCGTTTGGCCCATATCAAAACGCCAATGAGCCTCAGCATTATTGGTTGTGTTGTGAATGGACCAGGTGAGGCGTTGATGACAGATGTTGGGTTCACCGGCGGTGGTGCTGGTTCTGGCATGGTTTATCTGGCGGGTAAACAAAGCCACAAACAGGACAATGCTTCGATGGTGGAACACATCGTTGAGCAGGTTGAAGCGCGTGCAGAATTGATTGCCAAAGCAGAAGTAGAAGCACTCGAAGAATAAGCAACAACACATTGTTAGACATACGAAAAAGGGCAGTGAACTAAATTCACCGCCCTTTTTTGCACGTTAGCGAATGCTAAATTTTAGCTGCGTTTGTCATTCACAACCATCATCAGTTGATCATAAGGTAAATACCCGCGCAGCATTTCGTCTTGCAGCACAAATGTTGGCGTGCCTGTGATCCGCAAAATTTGTGCAAGCTCGTTGGTTTTTGCCAACTGTTCAGCCACTTCAGGACCGTTCATTTTCGCTTCAACGGCTGCCATATCCAATCCGAATGTATTGCCCAAACGGTTTAGGCTGGTCATGCTCAGCTCACCGGGGAAGGTCATCAATGAATCGTTGATCGCTTTGTAGGCGTCATCACCGGCGGCCAATTTAACAGCGATGGCAAAGCGCGATGCCAATACGGATTGTTCGCCCAAAATCGGGAACTCTTTGACGATCAAGCGGATATTGCCATCTGTTTCAAGCATCTTGGCGACTTCGGTGTGCGCCTTGCGGCAGTACCCACAGCGGTAGTCCAAGAATTCTACCAATGTGATATCGCCGTCAGGATTACCGCCGACATAAGAATAACCATCGTTGAACAGGGCTTCGGCGTTGTCGCTGACCAAATTCAGATCAGCTTGCGCCGCTTGTTGTTGTTGGCGTGCTTCGAGCTGGTTGACGGCTTCCATGATCACTTGGGGTTGGTCCATCAAGTAGGCGCGGACTTCTTCGCGGAAGATGGCGCGTTCTTCACCGCTCATGTTTGTGAGATCGAGTGCTGACGCAGGAAGTGCAACGGTGCAGGTTAAGGCTGCTGCGGAAAGCAGATGTGAAAGGCGCATGGGTTATTTCCTCTTTTTGGTCGCACGTTCAGAAGCAATCAACACATCCTGTGCGCGTTGCCAAGGGCCAGAGCCGCGTGGAAGTATTCCAACTGCTCGTTTTGAGTGAATTTTTGCATCTGCCATGCGTCCCTGTAGGGCATAGCGTTCTGCGGTGGTTAGAGCAGCCATGCCAGGCTGTTTGGATTTGGCATATGTTACTGCAAGGTCACGCAGCATACTGCCATCGCGAAAGTCGATGCTGCGGGATTTTTCCAGAACTGATTTTGCTTTGCTGATGTTTCCCGAAGCGAGCAGCGCACGCCCATAGCCTGCTAACAAAAGGGAATTGCGCGGCGCAAGATTCACAGCGCGTGCATATGTGTTCGTTGCGGCGGCGAAATTGCGCGTCTCGATCAGGATTTGGCCGCGCTGATCGCGCAAAAAGGGGTCTTTGGGGCGCAATGCAATGGCACCGTTAATAGCCTTGAGTGCCTTTTTTGTATTGGAATTACGGTGGTGGGCCACTGCTTCGCGCAAGAGGGCAACATCTTTGTATCCCGTTTCACCAATACGCCGCAGCGTCCATTTAGGGGCGCGTGTATAGGCAGTTATTTTACCCTTGAGGCGGGCGAACCAATAATCGGCTTCGCTTTTTACTGGCGCTTTGTCTGAGGCCACGAACCCTTGCAAATTGCGGATACGGTCACGCGATAGGGGATGACTGCGGGTATAGGGATCTTGGCGTGTTTCCGCGAGCAACTCTTGGCCGCGAAAAATTTCGAACACGTCCAACATGCCTTTGGTACTGATGCCAGCACTACGCAAAAAACGGACACCTGATTGGTCGGCTGAAGCCTCTTCTGCCCTTGTATGCTTAAAGAAAACCCGTTGCGCGAGGCTTTGGCTTCCCAACGCGATGCCTACGGCACCATCGGCTGAACCAGCTGCAGCTGTAGCAACCGCAAGTGCGATTCCAAGTCCCGCGATGGTGCGAGAATTTCCAAGGTTGCTGAGGCGGCGTGTGATATGTCCATTCACGATATGCGCTGCTTCATGCGCGATGACACCTTGCAGCATATCGGCACGCTGCATTTTGTTGATCAGACCATAGTTGATAAAGATCGCATCATTGCCAACGACAAAGGCATTCAGCCCACTGTCGTTGACGATCAACACCTTCACCCGTGTTGGGCTAAGGCCCGCTGCGCGCAAAATTGGCGCGGCAATTTGTTGAAGCGCATATTCCGCATCGGCGTCGCGTAACAACCCACGCGCTTGGGCGGTGGCGGTTGTGAGCACCATCAGTGTGGCCATGACGGCGGCGACTATTGACGAACGGGCAAAGAAGCGATGAAAGGTCATGGAAACATTAGGAAGGTTTTTCATGCGAACATCAACCCGTTCCAAAGTTGATCCCTTTATTGTGATGGATGTGATGGAAGCCGCCCGCCGCGCAGAAGAGGCAGGACGTCACATTATCCATATGGAAGTTGGGCAACCGGGCACTGGTGCACCGAAGGTTGCAACCGATGCTCTGGCACGTGCCATGGAGCAGGGGCCGCTTGGGTATACTGTGGCGCTTGGTCTGCCAGCTTTGCGTGCGCGGATCGCGCAGATGTATGGTGAATGGTACAATGTTGATCTAAACCCTGAACGTGTTGTGATCACTCCTGGATCGTCTGGCGGCTTCCTTTTGGCCTTTACGGCTCTGTTTGACAGTGGAGATCGCGTCGGCATCGGCGCACCCGGATACCCTAGCTATCGCCAAATCCTGCACGCATTGGGTTTGCAGCCTGTTGATTTACAAACTGATCCTGCCAATCGATTGCAGCCGGTTGGGGCTGATTTCGAGGGAATGGATTTGGCAGGGCTAATGGTTGCCTCACCAGGGAACCCTACGGGGACTATGCTGGATCGCTCTGCAATGGGCGCATTGATTGATGCAGCGTCCGCGCAAAAGGCATCATTCATCAGCGACGAAATCTATCACGGAATTGAGTATGAGGCCAAAGCGGTCACTGCACTTGAATTGACCGATGAATGCTATGTTATCAACTCGTTCTCCAAATACTTTAGCATGACGGGCTGGCGCGTTGGTTGGATGGTTGTCCCAGAAGATCACGTGCGCGTGGTTGAGCGGATAGCGCAAAACATGTTCATCTGTGCGCCCCATGCCAGTCAGGTTGCAGCGCTTGCTGCGATGGACGCTGGGGACGAACTGCAAGCCAATTTAGCCGTCTACACGCGCAATCGCTTGTTGATGTTGGAAGGGCTGCCAAAAGCAGGGTTCGATCGCATAGCACCGCCTGACGGGGCGTTTTATGTTTATGCAGATGTGTCCGAGATTACGAATGACAGTCGCGCATTGGCTGCAGAAATATTGGAGGGGGCTGGTGTTGCCGTGACACCGGGTCTTGATTTTGATCCGATCCGTGGACACCAAACGCTGCGCTTTTCTTATGCGCGCAGCACGCCGCACCTCGAAGAGGGATTGGCTCGCTTGCATAAGTTCATGGCGACAAGAGGTTAAGCTGAATTCCCATTTGCGACTGTCTGGGTTAAGTTGATCAAAAGAGCCAACAAAGGTCTGTGCAGTATGCGACGGGTTATTCAAACAGCAGCGATGATTTTGGCATTTGCGAATGCGGCAAATGCCCAAGATTTCGGTGTTATTGCCCGTGTCGACCCTGTCGCAAGCCAAATTCAAGACGGGTGGTTTGGGAAATCCAGTGTTGCGCTTCACCTTAGCCAAGGTGTTCCATTTCGGGTGTTCCATCTGGATGACCCCGCGCGGCTTATTGTTGATTTCAAAGAAGCCGATTGGACGGGTGTGAGAGCGGCCGACATTCTAGAGGCCGATGGGCGGATCACCGCCGTACGTTTCGGCAGCTTTCAGGCGGGTTGGTCGCGCATGGTTTTGGATCTGAGCGAACCTATGTTGCCCATTGAGATTGGGATGCCAGTTGATCAGGTCACAGGGCGAGCCGTCCTGCGCATTGCACTGGGGCCCGTCACAGAAGAAGAATTCTCCGCAAATGCGGGATCACCGCCGAACGCGAATTGGGCACCTGAACAAGCGCGGACACCGGCTGTGGAAAAGATAGGCGACGAATTTATCGTAATGATCGATCCGGGGCACGGTGGCATTGATCCGGGCGCTGTGCGCGATGGGGTGAATGAAAAGGACCTGATGCTGACGCTGGGGCGGGGGGTGGCAGAAGCCTTGGTGCGTTCAGGCGAAGCAAAGGCTTTTCTAACGCGCAACGATGACAGCTTTGTTTCGTTGCCGGCGCGGGTCTCGTTGGCGCATGAAGTGGGCGCAGATTTGTTTATCTCCCTACATGCTGATGCGCTTTCTAACGGGCAGGCGGAGGGTGCGACGGTCTACACGCTGTCGGATGAAGCAAGTGATGCGGCGTCAGCACAATTGGCATCACAGCACAATCGCGCCGACATTATTGCAGGTGTCGATTTAAACGGCTCGGACGACGAAGTCGCAAATGTTCTGATTGATTTGGCACGCCAAGAAACGGGCCCCCGCAGCGAATCCTTGGCTACTATATTGCTTGAGATGATCGAAGAAGCGGGTGCGCCGCTTAGCAAGAAGCGGCAAAAGCAAGCCGGGTTTTCCGTCTTGAAAAGTGCAGATATACCTTCTGTCCTGATCGAAGTTGGGTTTTTGTCCAGTTCTCGTGATCGTGCAAATTTGCGTGACCCCGAATGGCGCAATCTGATGATCTCAGCTTTGGTTCAGGCCATCATTGCATGGAAAGCGGATGACGTGGCAACCCGTCCATTGGTGCGCCAATAGCGTTACGCAAGTTTCTGCCTATTGAGCACCAAGTCGTGTTTTGACCCTAGCGTACCCATGCCATATAGCTGGGTTAATTAAAGAACATCCTGAAGGGGTGCGCGCGGAATGTTTCGATTTATACTGTCATTTTTTGGTGGAATTTTCACAACGATAACAATGGGATTGGGCATGATTGCCCTCATCGTTGGTGCTATCTTTTGGATGTATGGTCGTGATTTGCCCAGCCACGAATCTTTGGCAGAATATACACCTCCGACGATCAGCCGGATTTATTCGGGCCAAGGCCGAATAATAGATGAGTTCGCTAAGGAGCGTCGTCTGTTCGCACCTGCCGATACAATCCCCGATTTGATCAAGCAGGCCTTTGTCAGTGCGGAAGACAAAAACTTTTACGAACACGACGGTTATGATCTTCGCGGTATCGCCTCGGCTGGCTTTGACGCGGTGCGTACCCGTGGGCGTGATGTGCGCGGTGCATCGACGATTACGCAGCAGGTTATGAAGAACTTCTTGCTTGGTGGGGAGCGCAAGGCTGAGCGTAAGATTCAAGAGATTATTCTTGCGTCGCGGATCGAGGAAACCCTGGATAAAGAGGGTATTCTCGAGCTGTACCTTAACGAAATTTTCCTAGGACAAAACAGTTACGGTGTGGCGGCTGCCAGCCAAACTTACTTTAACAAGACCTTGGATGAATTGGCACCTCACGAGGCCGCAATGCTTGCCAGTCTCCCAAAAGCGCCGTCTCAGTTCCACCCAGTACGCCGCAAGGATCGTCTTCTTCAACGTCGTAACTTTGTTTTAAAAGAGATGATGGAGAATGGGTATATCACGGAAGAGACTTTTGAGTTTGAGCGCAAAGCTGAGCTCAAATCAGTGCAGAATGGTGATTTTGAGAGTTTCCGAAATGATTTGCCGCAGCGTGACTATTTCACTGATGAAATTCGTCGCCAATTGAGTGATGATTTTGGCGAAAGTGAATTCTTTACTGGGGGGCTTTCTGTACGGGCTACAATCGACAATGAAATGCAGCCAGTCGCGGCCACTGCCTTGCAACGTCAGCTGGAAAGTTACGACAGGTCACAAGGCGTCTGGCACGGCACTGGAAAATCAATTCCATTGGATCAACTCGGTGACGAGGCCACGTGGCGCGATGCCTTGTCAAAGGTCCGCATTGCCCGCGATATTCGCCTTGAAAATGAATGGTACCCCGCTGTTGTCCTGGATGTGGGAAAGAACGAAGCACGCCTTGGTATTGAAGGCGTTGAAGAAGATGACGACGGCCACTGGATCCCAGCCAAAGACGTACAATGGGCCCGCAAACGCCTCACAGATGGTTCATTGGCTAAGAAAGCCCGCGTTGCAGGCGATCTTGTTGCAGTGGGAGAGGTTGTCCATGTGCGCCGCATGACTGCGGACAATGACGGTTCCTTTATTCGCTGGACGCTGCGCCAAGTGCCAAATGTTCAAGGCGGGTTTGTTGCGATGGACGTAGACACAGGTCGCGTTATCGCGATGCAGGGTGGCTTTAGTTATCAAGCATCCGTGTTTAACCGTGCAACCCAAGCGAAACGCCAACCGGGTTCTAGTTTTAAACCGTTTGTTTATGCTGCCGCCCTCGACAGTGGCTATACTCCAGCAACGATTGTTGTGGATGCACCGATTGAGATTAACACACCGCAAGGGCTATGGCGTCCGCGCAATTCATCTAACAAATTCTACGGCCCAACGCCGCTGCGGACCGGGATCGAACAGTCACGTAACCTTATGACCATTCGTTTGGCCAAAGAGGTGGGGATGGATACGGTTGCGAATTATGCCGAAAGCGTTGGTGTTTATAACAACATGGGCCGGTTCCTTGCCAACTCGTTGGGTTCAGAGGAAACCACGCTGTATCAGATGGTCGCCGCTTATGCGATGTTTGCGAATGGTGGTGAACTCGTTCAGCCGACATTGGTTGACCGTGTGCAAGACCGCTATGGTAAAACGATTTATCGCCATGATGAACGAGCTTGCGACGAGTGCCAAGTTGCCAGTCTTGAGCCGGGGTTCTCACCGCGGATTATCTCGAACCGTGAACGGGTAATGGATCCGATCACTGCCTATCAGCTGACATCGATGATGACTGGTGTTGTTAAGCGCGGCACGGCGCGTAAAACGGTTAACTTGTCAGTCCCAGCCGCGGGTAAGACTGGGACTACCAACGACGCCAAAGACGTTTGGTTTGTTGGCTTTACCAAAAATATAGCTGCGGGTTGTTTCATTGGATACGACACACCAAAATCCTTGGGGCGTAGCGCGTCTGGTGGTGGCATGTGTGGGCCTGTGTTCAACACGTTCATGAAGGAAGCGACCAAGAAATATGGCGGTGGTGATTTTGACGTTCCTCCGGGTGGCTTCTTTTTGAAGATCGACCGTTTCACCGGTGCGCGTCTTAGCGATGATGCAACAGGTGATAACGTTGTCGCAGAATATTTCCGTGACGGAGAAGAGCCAGTGTTTGGCATCGCCTTTGATGGTGGTTTTGCGATGGGCGCAGATTTGCCATTGTTTGAAGAGGTTGGCGTTACATCCCGCCAAGTGACCACATCGACGGGCAAGAAAGCCGTCGTGGGACCAAAAGCCACCTTTGGAACACTGAGTTCTGGCGGTCTTTATTAGCAATATCGGTTAAGGGGAGTGCAAAGCTCTCCTTACTCGCTTGCTGTGCTTACTGTGCTGCTTTATCAACTCACTTCTATTCAGTTCCCAATGCAGGTGCACCATGCGCGCAGAAATCCAAAATATCGTCACAGAGATTGAAAAGTCACTGGAGTTGCTAGGGCAACGTTTGGACGTTGAAACCTGTGCATATCGGTTAGAGGAATTCGACGCGCGCGTTGAAGATCCAAACCTGTGGGATGATCCAGATGCTGCGCAAAAGTTGATGCGCGAACGCCAGAACTTGGTCGATTCAATTGGAACTTATGAAGGTATCAAGACCGATCTAAGCGACAATATCGAATTGATCGAATTGGGCGAGATGGAAGAGGACCTAGAGGTCATTGGCGAAGCTGAAGCTGCCTTGAAGACCTTAGCCACTACAGCTGCCCAAAAAGAGCTGGAAGCCTTGCTAGATGGCGAAGCCGATGGCAGTGATACTTTCCTTGAAATCAACTCGGGTGCTGGCGGTACGGAAAGCTGTGATTGGGCCTCAATGCTGGCGCGTATGTATGTGCGTTGGGCCGAGAAGAAGGGCTATAAGGTTGAATTGCAGGCTGAGAGCGCCGGCGAGGAGGCAGGGATCAAGTCTGCGACCTACCGCATTAGCGGGCAAAATGCCTATGGCTGGATGAAGTCGGAATCCGGTGTGCACCGTTTGGTTCGCATTTCACCGTTCGATTCTGCTGCCAAGCGTCACACGTCTTTCACGTCAGTAGGTGTTTACCCGGTCGTGGATGATAATATCGAAATTGAAGTGAACCCGTCTGATATTCGCATTGATACTTATCGTTCCTCAGGGGCAGGTGGTCAGCACGTTAACACGACTGACTCAGCTGTTCGGATCACGCACGCGCCAACAGGTATCGTTGTGACCTCATCTGAGAAATCACAGCACCAAAACCGTGACATTGCTATGAAGGCATTGAAATCGCGTTTGTATCAAATGGAGATGGATCGTCGCAACGCTGCGGTGAATGAAATGCACGAGAACAAAGGCGATGCGGGGTGGGGCAACCAGATCCGTTCGTATGTCCTTCAACCATACCAAATGGTAAAGGATTTGCGTACCAACTATGAAACTTCTGATACAAAAGGTGTGTTGGACGGCGACTTAGATGGATTGATGGGCGCGACCTTGGCTTTGAACGTGTCGGGCAAAAGCCGCGCCGAAGCACAAAACTAAGTGCTGTATGACTGATGTCTAATTAGACGTCAGTCCATTTCCCCAAAGCAAGATCACCAAGTTTCCATTCGCCGATCTGGGCACGGATCAGCCGCAAGGTTGGGTGTCCAATGGCTGCTGTCATGCGACGCACCTGACGGTTGCGCCCTTCAGCGATCGTGATGCTGATCCATGTATCTGGCACGGATAGGCGGAACCGGACAGGCGGATCGCGTTCCCACAGATCATCAGGCTCATCTATTTGCTGCACTTTGGCCGGAGCCGTTTTACCGTCTTTCAGTAGGACACCATTATTGAGTTTGGCCAAGCTTGCGCCGCTTGGCGTCCCCTCAACCTGAACCCAATAGGTTTTCGTCATTTTGTTCTTTGGGTCCGAAATTTTGGACTGCAGCGCACCATTGTCGGTCAAGACCATCAAGCCTTCGCTGTCACGGTCCAAACGACCTGCTGGATAGACCCGTGGCACGTTGATGTATTTCGACAATGTTGGGCGAGGGGAACCATCGCTGCCTTTGTCGGTAAACTGCGACAGGACGCCAAAAGGCTTATTAAATAGGATAACGCGTGCCATATCAGTTCACCGGATTTAAGGTGGTGATCCCAACAGGAGCCCCACGTGCAAGGTCTGTATCAAGAGACATTAAGATGTATTCACCGCGCCGCCAAAGCTGCGCAAGGTCGTCATAGTGTCGCGATAGAAAATGGCCTGACTGGCCCGTAGAGGTCACAAATACCGAGCTGTCTGGGTCCGCGAAATCATAGACACCGCGATAACCCGCACCATGAACGTTCTGGAACGGATTTGGGCCAGTTCCAGATGTGAGGCCACGATTTAGGGTGTTATCGCCGCCCGAAGTCGATTGGCGGATGTTTACGAAATAGCGAAGCAAAGGCACGTCGCCCAGTGTTTCATGGTCTTGGGTTGCTTGATGCGCATCGCCCCAACGTAGGCTTTCAAAGGCTGTACCCCAGTTTTCTGAAATTTCGAGTAGGGCGTCATCGAGCGCGAGGCGTGCCATGTCTGCACAGGTCTCGACTGGGGCGCTTTGTAGGATATCGCACCATTCAGAGGCACCATTGATATCGCGGAACACCCGTTCGATGAACAGTGGTTCAACGTGGGTGATTTCAGCAGCCATTGGGCCAAGTTCGTCTTTGATCAACCGCGATTGCAGCGCGCGGACCCAAGTTGTGTAAATCAAGGGTTCTGGAAGGTGCTCGTTCATTTCGCCGTTCCAATTGGCAAGCAACGTCAGGGCACGTTGGCGTTCGCGTTGGACTGTGCCCTCTGGAGCTGCTTCGCCTGTGAACCAGAGCTCGGCACCCATTAACGGCAACAATGCGCGAGCGGTGAAGCTGACGGTGTCCAGCTGTGCCTCAACAAAGCTGTCACGCGTGTGCACTTGGCGAACTTGCATAAGGCGCTGCCAACGCTGAACCCGCTGGGTGTCACCCCATGTGAAAGAGATGTGGTTAGGGAAGGGGCGTTCGACGGTTTTGTTGTTGGTGTTACCAAGCAGACCACCCATGGGTTCGATAAACTCTGGGTTCGACGCATAGGGCATTATGCCATCCCAGTGATTGCTCACAGAACTTCCAAGGCTTGGTAGCCGGCCCTCACTTTGGTGGTCGGTCTTACGGTTTGGTACGGAGCCGATCGTTTTCATGGCGATCTTGGTTTGGTCCACAACGGTCAGGTTTTGTGCGGGTGCCATATGCAGTGATCCTGCGAAAACGGCATCTTCGACCGTGGTCGATTGCATTAGGCGAATGCTGGCGCTGAGCGTGGTGTCGCTGGGGCTAAGGGCTGTTGATGACAACGCGGCAACATGCCCTGGAGGGGTCACAGCGCGCAGGTTTTGAAAGCTGCCAGGCAGGATAGGTCCATTGTCAGACCACCGCAGCGTGACGGTTACGGGGGCTTCGTCTTTGATCTTAATAATGGTGGGACGAGATTGGAACTTCTTGAACCCAGTTGGAGTGAGGTATTCCTCAGAGTTCTCAGGATTTAGTTGCTCAATAACAACGTCTTGATCATCGACATACGCTGTTGTGACGCCCCAACCCAATTTTGCACTTCGGCCTGACCAGATTGATGGGATACCCGGTACTGTGGCACCGATGACACCTCCAAGCTGTAACTCTAGACGGGCAAGGTACCAGATTGATGGCGCAGTGAAGGTCATGTGAGGATCGTTGGCGAGCAACGTGCCGCCTGTTGCAGAGCGACTTGCGGCTGCTGCCCATGCGTTCGAGGCTCCACTGAACCCACGCGCTTTGAAGGGCGACAACGGATGGTTTAGAGTGGTGTTCGTTGCCATATATTGTGGCGCACCTGGGACCAGGCTGGCATATTCTGGCAGGCTTGCAACGCCAACGCCGGGTGAATCCGGAAGTATATCATTTAGGCGGTCGCTGTCTGGGAGTGCGAGTGACATACGTGCACGTAAAACTTCGTCAGCCAAATGGCTGGATGATTGCAGAGCCATCAACTTGAGGATCGCAAGTGAGTCTGCGGGGCGCCACGGCGCGAATGGCGTATTGAACACGAACAGTTCAGGTGCTCCGCGCCCTGATGAACCGCGATTGACTTGTTGAAACTGGGCATTTACGCCCTCAGAGTATGCTTCTAACGCAGCAATGGTTTGTGCGTCTTGTGCATCAACTGATGAAAGGGCCAGTCGATAGATATCGAACCGGCGCATATAGGTGTCGGTTTCTATTGTAGAGCGACCAAACAGTTCGGACAGCCGTCCCTGCGCGGTGCGGCGCAGCACAATCATCTGCCAAAGACGATCCTGTGCGTGGGCAAAGCCAAGGCCAAAATAGGCGTCATGGTCTGTTTTAGCTAAAATATGCGGCACATTTGCGTGATCACGGACGATTTCGATGGGGGCGTTTGGTCCTGCCAATTCTAGCGTGGCATCGTAATCGGGCAGGGACCGAGATGCTAAATAATATGCTAAGAAAGCACCGAATACGATCAACCCAATCAAAGCTGCTGCAAACCGTACCAACCATTGAAACACAAGTATCATTGCGCCCCTCGCGTGTTGACCCCTTTGGTATGACTGTTAGGTATGGATCAAGTTGAAAGCAACACCACATCATGAGGAAACAACATGACTAAGCTAGCATTTTTAGGTTTGGGCGTCATGGGCGCGCCAATGGCAGGGCATTTACAGGGCGCGGGCCATGATGTGACTGTCTTTAATCGAACGGAATCCAAAGCAAAGGCATGGGCGCAAAAGTACAACGGCGCAGCGGCCACGACGCCGCGTGAAGCAGCATTGGGTGCTGATTTTGTTATGGCTTGTGTGGGCAATGACGATGATCTGCGCTCGGTTTGTTTGGGGGCAGATGGTGCATTCGCGGGGATGGCCAAAGGGTCTGTGTTCGTGGATCATACGACGGTTTCAGCAAAAGTGACCGCTGAGCTGTATGCTGCCGCTGCTGAGGTGGGAATATCTTTTGTCGACGCCCCAATTTCAGGCGGTCAAGCAGGGGCTGAGAATGCCGTGCTATCTATTATGTGCGGCGCTGACGAAGATGCATTTGATAGCGCACTTCCTATCATGGAGGTCTATTCCAAGATTTGCCGTCGCATTGGTGCATCTGGGGCAGGCCAAATGACGAAGATGTGCAATCAGATTGCGATTTCTGGGTTGGTTCAGGGGCTTTCTGAGGCGCTGCACTTTGCGCAAAAAGCGGGGCTGGATGGTCGCGCTGTTGTTGAGGTGATCAGCCAAGGTGCAGCTGGCAGCTGGCAAATGGCCAATCGCAACGAGACGATGCTGGATGACCACTTTGATCACGGATTTGCAGTGGATTGGATGCGCAAGGATTTGGGCATTTGTCTAAGCACAGCGGATGAAATTGGTGCGTCTTTGCCGATTACGGCATTGGTTGATCAATTCTATAAAGATGTTCAGAAAATGGGTGGTGGTCGCTGGGATACCTCAAGTCTGATCAAACGTCTCTAAGTATCGATTGCTAAATGATGAATAATCGAAACGAAAAAAAAGGGGCCGCCAACTGTCAAAAGTTTGCGTCCCCTATTTGTGAATTCTTATTTTTATGCCTACGGAATGATCCGCGAATATTTTGTTCCCTCTAGGGTCGCGCCGAGACGCAAACCTGCACGTCCAAAAACAGCGGCTAGGACAGGGGATAAAACTGTTGTCGTGTCGGCTGCCAAGCTGTCGCCTGTTGAGTTTACAACATATTCCAGATCAGCACCTGCAGCCCAGCCACGTGAACGACGGAAATCATTAAGTGCTTGATCGGTCATGAAAAACAGGACGTGCGCATATTGTTGTGCGCCAATTTGGAACCCGCCAGACGCCTTGGTCACTGAATAATAGTCAACGTTGGTATTGCCCACCAATAGCGCGCCACGCCCATAAGCGCCGCCAAAGCCGAAACCAGCTTCGGTTACTAGTGGCATAACTAACATACCGTTGGATTTGTTCGCCAAATCAATAGTGTTGGGATAACTGCGGTACATTTCAGTCAATGTTGCTTGAACCCGTGCATCAATGGTCGCGGCACCGCGCCCACCAACACCATTGCCACAAGCTGCTACAGCTGTGGTTGTTGCCAAAGCGCCAAGCGCGAATGCGCGGCGCGAGAAATTTGTATTGGTCATGTTAACCGCCTGTAATTTTTGATACTGCTCGCCGGATTTTCCGGTCTTGATGGCAGACATACGCCTATTGTGGTGCTTTGTCACGTCACAAGGACGTTTTGGGCAACTTACCGCTTTGCGGCCAAAAGCCGTGCGGCTGCAGGTGCAAAATAGGTCAGGATTCCGTTGCAGCCTGCGCGTTTGAAAGCCATCAAGCTTTCCATCATCACGCGCTCTTCATCAATCCAGCCATTTTGGGCCGCTGCTTTGATCATGCTGTACTCGCCGCTCACCTGATAGGCATAGGTGGGTGCACCAAATGTTTCTTTGACACGGTGACATATATCTAAGTAAGGCAAACCGGGTTTCACCATGACCATATCCGCCCCTTCTGATAGATCACGCTCAATGAGGCGCAGTGCCTCACCTGAATTGGCGGGATCCATTTGATAGGTTTTTTTGTCCCCAACCAATGCACCAGATGCACCAACGGCGTCGCGGAAAGGGCCATAGAATGCTGACGCGTATTTGGCAGAGTAGCTGAGGATAATCACGTTTTGATGCCCTGCATCTTCAAGTGCAGAACGCATTGCGGCAATGCGTCCGTCCATCATATCAGAAGGACCAATGATATCGGCACCTGCTTCGGCTTGGGCGAGTGTCATCTTAACAAGCGCTTCAACTGTGCGATCGTTGACGATCTCGCCATTCTCTACAAATCCATCATGTCCATTGATGTTGTATGTGTCCAGGGCCACGTCAGTCATGATTGCAATTTCAGGAACTGCAGCCTTGATCGCGCGAATTGCGCGGTTGGCGTGGTTTTCAGGGTCCCAAGCGCCTGCGCAATCTTCTGTGCGTTCCTCAATCCCTGTGTAGGGGAAAATACAGATGGCTGGGATGCCAAGATCGGCTGCTTCGCGTGAGGCTTCAACAACTTTATCAACAGAACGGCGGAAAACGCCGGGCATTGAGGGGATCGGTTCTTCGATACCTTCACCGCTGCGCACAAAAACGGGCCAAATAAAGTCATCAACGCTAAGGTCATTCTGACGTGTCAGGGCACGAATTGCCGATGATTGGCGGGTGCGACGCAAGCGGGTCGCAGGGAATTGGCTGATTGTTGGGCGCATTGTGGGTCACCTTTTCGATACATTGCTTTGCTGACACGGTTTTTTGCACCCTGCAAGGGTAGGAATTGTCGCAAAGCACGGGTAGAACACGGTTGATACCCTAATGATGGGGCAGAAACAAAAGGCTGCAGCGTTGAACCTTACGCAAACTCTGTTTGAAATCATCGATATGCGCTCTTTCTCGAACCTTTGGTTCTGGATCGGATTGGCTATCGTGTGGTCCTCTGCCAGTCACTGGGTTTTGGGTGTTCCAAACGATATAATCCAAAGGGCGCGACGCTACGGAGCTGAGGCGGAATCAGATCTAGAAGATCTGGTGCGGATCAATTGTAACCGATTGATTTACGTCAGCAATATCTCAGGGCTTTGGCTGTTGGGTTTTGTTTGTTTCATTCTTACCGGCCTTGGAATTATGGGTTTCTATTATTGGGTAGAGTTTGCCCAAGCCGTCTTTTTGTTGGCATTTCCTATGACATTGGTTGGTATGTTGAATGTCTCAACAGCGCGGCTTTACCAGATGGAACAAAGCACGGGTGACGCGCTTTATAAGCTTTTGAACCGTCATCGGATGTTCACCCAATTCATTGGGATGATTGCAATCTTCGTGACAGCGCTGTGGGGCATGTTCTGGAATATGCGGGATTTAATTTTGCTGCAATAACCACCGTCATTGACAGCGGGGCTGTTCGACATAGGTCCCTACACGAAGATAGATTCAAGGCCGCGCAATGAGCACCAAATCAAAAATTACCATATCCGGCGCGCCAGAGGGCTTTGATGCTGAACTGATCTTGCAAGAGTTAGATAAGAGTGGTCAGCCAGTCTGCCACGTTGCGCGTGATGACAAGCGTATGGTGGCAATGCAGGATGCTTTGCGGTTTTTTTCACCAGACCTTCCTGTCATCGTCTTTCCGGGTTGGGATTGCCTGCCTTATGATCGTGTGTCGCCGAACGCCGATATTTCTGCGCAGCGGATGGCAACGTTGGCGGCACTTGTACATGGGATGCCGGAACGCTTTGTTTTACTTACAACATTGAACGCTGCGACCCAGCGCGTTCCGGCGCGTGCTTTGCTGAAAGAGGCCGCGTTTTCTGCGACTGTTGGCAGTCGTGTTGACGAAAAAGGGCTGCGCAACTTCTTGGTCCGCATGGGATTTGTCCAAAGTCCAACAGTTATGGAGCCGGGGGATTATGCAGTGCGTGGCGGTATCATTGATATTTACCCACCAGGAGATTTGGGACCGATCCGTTTGGACCTGTTCGGGGATGTTTTAGACGGTGCACGTCGTTTTGATCCGGCCACGCAACGAACAACTGAAAAACTGGATGTAATAGAATTAGCACCTGTGTCCGAGGTCATCTTGGACGAGCCTGCTGTAACGCGGTTTCGCCAGAATTACCGCCTAGAGTTTGGTGCCGCTGGTACGGATGATCCGCTGTATGAAGCGATCAGCGCAGGGCGCAAACATCAGGGCGCAGAGCATTGGTTACCTCTATTTCATACCGAACTTGAAACGCTGTTTGATTTCCTGCCAAAAGCTACGATTACGCTTGATGACCAGATGACGGGCGCGCGTTTAGCCCGCTGGGAGGGGATCGAAGATCAATACGAAACGCGAAAACTTGCGATGGATAATCGCTCAAAGAATGACAGCGTTTACAAACCTTGTAAGCCACATGGCCTATATATGGATGACGCCGCTTGGATCACAACTGTCGCAGAGCGCCGTGTGATCCAATTCGCCGCCTTGTCTCAGGCGACGGGTCCAAATGTCACTGATGCTGGTGGACGAATTGGGCGTAATTTTGCACCAGAGCGTCAGCAGGAAAGTATAAGCCTTTTCGGTTCCTTAGCGTCACACCTTAAAAATAAACTACAAGGCAATCCTGTTGTGATTGCGAGCTACTCAGAAGGCGCGCGGGAACGCTTGACTGGATTAATCGAAGAAGAAGGCTTGTCCGAAGTTCTGCCTATTAGCAATGCCTCGCGCATCGGTAAGCGTGGTTTGCATTTGGTGGTATGGGCGTTGGAGCACGGGTTTGAAACGCCTAATCTGACAGTGATTTCTGAACAGGATGTTTTGGGCGATCGGCTGATCCGCTCCACTAAGAAACGAAAGCGTGCGGCGAATTTCTTGACCGAAACGCAGTCGCTGAGCCCCGGTGATTTGATCGTTCACGTAGATCACGGGATTGGCCGTTATCAAGGCATGGAAGTTGTCACTGCTGCTGGCGCGGCACATGAATGCCTTCTGCTTGAGTATGCTGAGCAAACCAAGCTGTATATGCCAGTCGAGAATATCGAATTACTATCCAAATATGGCCATGACGAAGGGTTCTTGGACCGGTTAGGTGGTGGTGCGTGGCAGGCTAAAAAATCACGTCTTAAAGAACGCATTCGCGAGATGGCTGAAAAGCTTATTCGTGTTGCGGCAGAGCGTGCATTGCGCCGTGCGCCAGTCATGGATCCGCCAGAAGGCATGTGGGACGCCTTTAGCGCACGGTTCCCATATTCTGAAACGGATGACCAGCTAAACGCGATTGGCGATGTTGTTGATGATTTAACCAGCGGTTCGCCTATGGATCGACTGGTCTGTGGTGATGTTGGATTTGGCAAAACCGAGGTTGCGATGCGTGCCGCATTTGTTGCGGCTATGTCAGGTGCACAGGTGGCGATTGTGGCACCGACGACCTTGCTTGCCCGCCAACACTATAAATCCTTTGCTGAACGCTTCCGCGGCTTTCCGATCGAAGTACGTCAGCTTAGTCGCTTTGTGTCCAAGAAAGATGCGGATGCGACGCGGGACGGTATGTCACGTGGGACGATTGATATCGTGATTGGCACCCATGCTTTGCTGGCTAAGAACATACGTTTCAAGAACCTTGGCTTGTTGGTCATTGACGAAGAACAGCACTTTGGCGTGACCCATAAAGAACGTCTTAAGCAAATGCGTTCTGACATTCACGTCTTGACACTGACGGCCACGCCAATTCCACGGACTTTGCAATTGTCTCTAACTGGTGTTCGTGATCTGTCGATCATTGGCACACCACCTGTGGATCGTTTGGCTATCCGAACGTATGTCAGTGAATTTGACAAAATCACGATCCGCGAGGGATTGCTGCGCGAACATTATCGCGGCGGACAGTCCTTCTACGTGGTTCCACGTATCTCTGACATTGGAGAGATCGAGGACTTCTTGAAAGAACACGTTCCAGAGGTGTCTTATATAGTTGCCAACGGACAGATGGCTGCAGGTGAGTTGGACGACCGTATGAACGCGTTTTATGACGGTAAATACGATGTTCTGCTGGCGACTACGATTGTTGAATCTGGCCTCGATATCCCAACGGCCAATACGATGATTGTGCACCGTGCTGATATGTTCGGTCTTGCGCAACTTTATCAAATTCGTGGTCGTGTGGGGCGCTCCAAGACACGTGCATATGCCTATCTGACAACCAAACCGCGGGCTAAGCTGACGGCTATGGCTGAGAAACGTCTACGTGTGTTGGGCTCACTTGATACTTTGGGCGCGGGCTTTACACTGGCGTCTCAAGATCTTGATATTCGCGGGGCAGGGAACCTTCTGGGTGAGGAACAATCTGGGCAGATGCGTGATGTTGGGTTTGAGTTGTATCAATCCATGCTCGAAGAGGCGATTGCCAAAATTAAGTCGGGCCAGTTGGAAGGTCTTTCAGATGATGATGATCAGTGGGCACCACAGATCAAGCTGGGCGTGCCAGTCCTGATCCCAGAGACTTATGTGCCTGATTTGGATGTTCGATTGGGTCTGTATCGCCGCCTCAGTGGGCTGAGTACAAAGGTTGAGTTGGAAGGCTTTGCTGCCGAGTTGATCGATAGATTTGGCACATTGCCGCGCGAAGTGAACACATTGATGCTGATCGTTCGGATCAAAGCCATGTGCAAAAAAGCGGGTATCTCCAAATTGGATGGTGGACCAAAAGGTGTCACGATTCAGTTCCACAATGACAAATTCGCCTCTCCGGCTGGCTTGGTTGATTTCCTTGGGGACGAGGGTGGTGCAGCGAAGCTGAAAGATAACAAGATCGTTGTTTTGCGAGACTGGAAGAAGGACGGGGACAAGATAAAAGGCGCGTTTTCTATCGCGCGTGATTTGGCTGAACGTGTCGTCGCAGAAAAGAAGCGTAAGAAAACTTAGTCTTCAGTGAGGTGACCGTTTACCCGGCGCATCAAAAACATTGCGCAAAGGCCAAACCCTAAGACCGTTATGATCAGCGGCGCAGGGGTGTCGCTGAGAAACAAACTCACAGGGGATGCGATCAGCGCGCCCCCAAGGGTCGAAATCGACCCAATTACCGATGCCGCAATGCCTGCAATATGGCCCATTGGTTCCATCGAAATTGCGTTGAGGTTGCCCATTGTGAGGCCCGCCTGTGAAAACAGACAAAACTGCCAAAAGACAAATAAGGGAAAACTGATTGCTGGAAACAGAAACAACGCAATCAAAACAATGGCACCAATTATGACTTGGATGACCAAGGTCCGTGTGACCACTTTGTACATGCCAAATCGAGTCACGATATAGGCATTTAGGAGGCTGGAAGCCCCTGAAAACAACGCCACGGCTCCAAACCAGAATGGAAATGTTTCCGCGCGATCATAGATCTGGTCATAGATTGGTTGGATCAAAATGAGGGTCGAAAACAACATGGCCAGCATCAGGGTCTGGATTAGGATCGAGAGCCTAACCGTTTTATGTGTGAGAAGTTGCTTAACGGCATCGACCATCAACCCCATTTGTAATGGACGACGATCTTCAACTTCCAATGACTCAGTATAGCGTGTGGCGACCCACACCACTACGATCAGCGAGAAGACGATGAAGGCGCCGAAAATACTGCGCCACCCAAAGGCATTTATGATCAGTTGCCCCATTGCTGGGGCAATTGCGGGGACGAGGATGAAGATCGTCATTGCGATCGAAACGATCCGGGCCATTTCACGACCAGAGAAAAGATCGCGTACCATTGCCATCGAGACAACACGGGGTCCTGCGGCACCTAATCCTTGACAGAACCGTGCAACCAATACCCATTCTAGTGAAGAAGAATACCAGGCAAACATCGCGCTAATAATATAGATGGCTACACCTAAATATACGATAGGTTTACGCCCATAGGCGTCAGACAATGGGCCCGCAAAAAAGGTTCCCAGTCCCATGCCGCCAACAAATGATGTCAGTATCCAGGCCGCGTGTGATGCGCTGCCTTGTGCAATTTCGTCCGCTATATCGGTGATAGCGGCCAGCATTGCATCTATTGAGAAAGCGACAGTCGCAAACATCATCGCCATGAGGGCGATGAATTCAGTGCGTCCCATGATTTGTTTCGGTGATATCGACATTTTCTCATTCCATAGCGATGCTATTTCGCGTCACTAAGAGGTATGTGCCATTTACCTTTGATTGAAAATGGCTAATTTTAAGAGATGTACTTTAGCGCACTTTTGGGGTGCATATTTGCTAAGGTGCATCCGCTTGAGCTGCTAAGTCTGCGATCACTTGTGCCCATAATTCGGGAGGTTGCGCACCTGGAACCGCGTGTTGGTTCGCAATGATAAATGTTGGGACAGAATTGATGCCCATCTTGCGGCTGTGCTTGTCACGGTCTTGGATCAATTTCAAATCTTCGTCACTGTCCAAAAGACGTTTTACAACGTCAGCATCCATTTCTACACTTTTTGCAATATCGATCAGGACATCCGGGTCACCAATGTCGTGCGCATCGGTGAAATATGCTTTGAACAGGGCGGACACAGCTGCTGTTTGGCGCCCCTCAATGCCGGCCCAATGGATCAAACGGTGGGCGTTGATTGTGTTTGGTGTACGTTTCATGCCTTCAAAATCGATTGCGACACCAGCGGTTTTGGCACTTTCTACAACTGGGGCATAGGCGCGCACTGCTGCTTCTTTGCCGCCGAATTTACCTTCGAGGTATTCGCGGCGTCCCATGCCATTTGCGGGCATATCGGGGTTTAATTGAAATGGGTGCCATTCGATTAAAAATGGATGGTTCGGATGTGCAGACAGGGCTTTGTCCAAATAGGCCTTGCCGATGAAACACCACGGGCAAATTGGGTCTGACATGATATCAAGTTTGATCGGTTGCGTTGTCATATGGGCCTCATTTGGTCGAAAATTGTGAATCTTGGGCTGCCATATCTTAAATCACAGGCAGGTGCGAGGGATCAGTGGTTTTTTTGGATATACCGATCACGCAATGCTTTTCTAAGGATCTTGCCATTTGCACCCATCGGTAATGCGTCGATATGGATGTAAAGTCGCGGTTGCTTGTAGCGTGCCAATTGGTGGGCTGCGTAATCGTTGAGCTCGTTTTCCTCTAGCGCGACTGGTCCCGTGTAAAAAGCTGCTATTACATATGTGTCGGTTTTAACTTCAACTTGGGTCACGGCAACGGCGTCCATGCCTAAGTAGCCATTGAATGCCTGCTCTACCTCTATGGGTGAAACGCGATAACCACCCGCATTCATCATATCATCGTCACGTCCAAGGTAACTGATTTGGTCGTCATGGTGCATGATCCCTTGATCCCCGGTTAGAAACCACTCACCCTGCATCTTAGCAGCCGTTTCTTCAGGGGCTTTAAGGTATCCCATCATTAGGCCACAGTCGCTCTTGTGCACCGCGATGGTACCCTTATTGCCACGCGAGACTGGCCCGTCTGGTCCAAGGATCGCAATCCGTCTGCCTGTCTGGGGTTGTCCCAATCTGTCGCCATGAGCGGGTTGAGAGGGACTACCCGATAGGAATGTTGAACATTCTGACATACCATATGCCTCAAAAACTGACGTTCCGGTTGCCTTGCTCCAGGCGGTGCGGGTCGCAGAAGGTAGCTTTTCTCCGGCACTCAATCCGTGACGCAAATTTGGTAAGGTTAGTGTTTCACAATCACGTAACAACTGGCGATAAACGCCAGGCGCAGCCGCAAAGATCGTTGCATCGTTGTTGGCCAGCAATGTTGGGAGTGCATCAGACTGCGTGCCCGCAGCAGGGATCATCGCCGTCGCACCGATGGTCCAAGGGTCCATCAGTCCGGTTCCCATGGTATATGTCCAATTGAATGCACCAGCATGCAGAACGCGGTCGTCGGTCCGCAAACTATACCATCCCTCAAACATCATTTGGCGGGCCCAAATCGCACGGTGTGCGTGGGCAACGGCCCGTGGTTTGCCCGACGTGCCTGAAGTATAGACGACATAGCCCAACCGTTCTGGGTCACCCATGTGATAATCCACTGGTGGTAGGTCGCACATGGCTTGTAACTGCGGTAGGCGGATTTGATTGGTGGTTTCGGGGCAGGTTACGGCGGTATCGCGGACGATCAATGTCGGTGACAACTCTGCAATGATCCGTTCGACTTCTGGCAGCGTCAATGCCGCGGATGTCGGCACCGGAACCAATCCAGCAGCAAGCGCTCCAAGATATGTCAGTGGATAGTCAACTGTATTACCAAGGCGCATTAGGATTAGATCGCCGGTTTGTGCGCCACTCTCTAATAAGCCCGCAGCAATTCCTAAGACCGCGGCTTCAAGTTCTCGGTACGTCCAATCTTCGCAGTGATCTGAGTGTAAAATTTGCAGTGCGATCTTCTCAGGACAAATATGGCTTTGGGACAAAACATGTGCCGCCATATTAAATGGCTTAGGGCAGGGCGCTTGTGGGCCATTATCAAAAATCGACTGCATGTCATTTGCTAGACTGTGCTTGCGTGCCGCACAAGGCGCACGTTGCATGGCCAGCACGCGACATCTATAGAACGGTTATGACATCAAAAGATCCCAAATCGCTTATCAAGATCGCCCGCGAAGGTGGTGCAATCGAAACTGGGGAACCGCTTGATTTGGGTATGCGCGTGCGCGAATTGCGCAAAGCTCGTGATTGGACGCTTGAACAAGCTGCAGGGCAGGCAGGTTTGGCTCGTTCAACATTGTCTAAAATCGAAAATGGTCAAATGTCGCCAACCTATGAAGCGCTAAAGAAGTTGGCCATCGGACTAGAGATTTCCGTACCGCAGTTGTTTACGCCACCCGCACAAGGCCAAGTGGGTGGTCGCATGGCTGTCACCAAAAACGGCGAAGGCAATGCGACGGTAACGGTGACTTATGAGCACGAGTTGTTGGCTGAGACGTTGACGCAGAAAAAGATGTTGCCGTACCGCGCGCGTGTACGCGCCCGCTCTATGGATGAGTTCGACGGCTGGGTGCGCCACGATGGTGAAGAGTTTATGTATGTGCTGACGGGCGTTGTGCAGCTTTACACAGAGTTTTACGAACCCGTTGAAATGCGTCGTGGCGACAGTGCTTATTATGACGCGACCATGGGGCACAATGTGGTGTCTCTTAGTGATGAAGACGCATCGATCCTATGGGTCACCTCGCTAAATTAGTCCTCAGAAAGTAGCGTGACCAATATTTTGTGAGCGGCGAACACTACAATTAACTGAACAAAAATGAATGCCGCAATGTGACCAGGGTAGATGCCAGCGAAGGTGTCGCTGAAACCGCGTGCAATTGTGACGGCTGGGTTGGCAAAGCTGGTCGATGATGTGAACCAATACGCCCCGGTAATGTACATTGCGACAAGCGCAGGTACGGCCTCTGGGCGCGATTTGATGCCGCCAAAAATGACGAACAGCAAACCAAAGGTCGCAATTCCCTCAGACCACCATTGTGAAATGCCTGTGCGGTGCATTGTGCTAGAGGCCTGTAATATTGGCAGATCGAACATGAGGTGCGTCGCCCAAACGCCTAAAATTCCACAAATGATCTGTGTATGAACATATGCAAGCGCCGTGGCGCGATCCAAGTCGCCGCGCAAGTAAAAGGCTAAGGTTACTGCAGGATTGAAATGCGCGCCCGATATTGGGCCCAAGACTGTGATGATGACGTAAAGCATACAGCCCGTCGCAATAGCGTTGGCCAATAGTGCGATGGCAGTGTTCCCACTAGCTAGGCTTTCTCCCATGATCCCAGAACCAACAACTCCAATAAGAAGCAGAGCAGTTCCTAAGCCTTCGGCAGCAATTTTACGTATCATGTGTTCGTCCTGATCGGTGAAGCGCAAAGCGCCAGAGGTTTGTGACCCCTAGCGCTTTGTCGTAAAAGTTTTGTGACTTCAATAGTGGGGAGAGAGATTAATCTTCCCACCACCATACTTCTGGCATGTAGTATGGACCATCGCCGTAGATCGGCAGGTTCTCTGGGTACTTCATCTCTTTCACATGTGCGATGCGACCTGTTGTGAACTGCCAGAACGGGATCACATAGCGGCCGGTCATCAACGCGCGATCAAGACCCCGTACAGCTGCGACAAAGTCGTCTTGTGAGCCAGCAGTAAGCATCGCATCGACCATTGCATCAACAGCTGGGCTTTGTGCGCCCATTAGGTTGCGACTGCCCTCCATTGAAGCAGACGGGCTGCCCCAATAAAACTGCTGCTCGTTGCCCGGTGAAAGAGAGAGTGAGCGGCGGTAATATGTGACGTCAAAGTCAAATTTACCCGTGCGCTCCACGTACTGCGCATTGTCCACTGTTTCTACTTCAGCTGCGACGCCTAGGCGTTTCAGTGCACCAAGGTACAGATCAGCGATGGCCTTATGCTCTGACTTACCTTGAGCAAGTAAGATCGTCAGGCTTAGGCTTTCGCCGTCAGCGTTTTGCATCATGCCATCTACAGGCTCCCAACCGGCTTCATTGAGCAAAGCAATTGCGCTGCGAAGGCCCTGACGATTGCGTTCAGAACCATCAGAAACAGGAAGTACGTAACCTTCCATCAGGCCCGGAGGCATGTCTGCTGCAAAAGGTGCCAACAGCTCTGCTGTGCGACCCTGTGCTTGTCCTTCTTGCATCGCAAGGAGCGAGTTGGAGAAGTAGGACGTGATACGGGGCTGTGCGCCACCTGTCAGGGCACTATTGATGAACTCAAAGTTGAAGGCTTGGATTAACGCCTCGCGTACACGCCAATCGTCGAATGGGGCACGACGTGAATTCATAACAAAGCCGGTCATACCCGATGGCTTTTTGTGCGGAATCTCCGTTTTAACAACATCACCAGCAACGGCACGTGGGAAATCGTAGCGGCTGTTCCAGCGTTCCGCGTTAAATTCGCGTTGTGCGGATACTTGGCCAGCTTTGAAGGCTTCGTCTTGCGCGGTAGAGTCGCCGTAGAAGTCCAAAGTGATCTGGTCGAAGTTATTTGTACCTCTGCGCAGTGGAAGGTCGGCACCCCAATAATTTTCGTTGCGCGTTAACTGTACAGAACGGCCAGCGTCATACTTGGTGATCACATATGGGCCAGAACCCATAGGAATGTCTGCGATTTTAGCATCGGCAAATTCTTGACCTTCCCATTGGCTTTTTTGAAGGATCGGGCGCATGCCTACCAGAAGAGCCAACTCGCGGTTTTCTTCACCAAAGGTAAAGCGAACGCTAGACGGTCCAGTTTGTTCAACACTTGAGATCTTGGACCACAAACCACGATAGCGTGGATGTCCTTCGGTTCCCAAAGTCTCAAAACTCCATATGACATCTTCGACTGTAATCGGAGAATCATCGGAGAATTTTGCCTCTGCGCGAAGGGTGAATTCGACCCAAGAGCGGTCTTCATCTGTGTTAATTGATCCGGCAATCAGGCCATAAAGCGCAAAAGGCTCGTCCTGTGTGCGCCCCATTAACGATTCATGTGTGAAAAACCGAAGCTGCCAAGGGACCGTTCCTTTGGCAATATACGGGTTAAGCGAATCGAATCCGCCGGTATTTCCCAAAACAATTGCACCACCTTTAGGTGCATCAGGGTTTGCGTAGGGTAGGGACACAAAATCCTGTGGTAGGGCAGGTTCACCATACATAGCTATGCCATGAGCCGATTCTGCATGCGCTGCAGAATCGATTAGAATCGCTGCCGTTGTAAGTATTGAGGCTGCGTAAACCCCTCTAAATTTTTGGAAAAATACTGATCTCATTTGTGCAACAATCCCTTTATGCCCTTGTTTTATTAACCTTTGGCGCAATTGCACTTACATGCAAGCCGAAATTTTTTGCTTGGCCAAGCACCGCCAAAGGTTTATAAAGACCTTACTGCTCGATAGGTTTCTTGCCTGTATGAAACCTGCCTCAATAACTTTACGCCAGCTTCGCGCTGGCGTTTTTTTTTGGCTTATTGGAATTATGGTTGAGTGCAATTCAACTAAGATGCTTGAGCCGCGCAATTGACAATCGGCGTTAGGCGGAAAGTCTGGTTCACTACGTATTAGGTTTCAGTCTTGGACGGCGTTATTCGAATAGCTCGACAGGAGGCACCTTATACTTCGGGTTCTGTCGGGTCTTTTGCATTGGGATAGACCAGCCCTGCAGAGATCACCAACTTTGCGGCGTCTTCAACACTCATGTCTAGCTCGATCACATCCTTGGCAGGGACGAACAACAAGAACCCAGAAGTAGGATTTGGTGTTGTCGGTAAGAAGATCGACATAGCGCCACCATCTTTACCCGCGCGGTCAGAAATTTCAGCCTTCGCAGTAGTAGAGATAAAACCGATAGCCCAAATCCCTTTGCGCGGGTATTCGATCAAACAGGCTTTTTCAAACGACCGCTCAGTTTGGGCAAATACTGTTTCAGAGATCTGTTTGATGCCTGAATAGATCGAGCGCACAACCGGCGTACGTTCAACGATGCCTTCAGCAAAACGTATCAGCGAGCGCCCCATAAAGCCTTTGGCCATCCAGCCAACGATGATTGTGAACACCAAGAAGATAACAACACCGATGCCGCGCACATCGATTTGGACATCGCGCTCTAACCCGAGCAAGTCTTGGATCATCTTGTCGGGTTGGTACGAATTAGGGACCCAAGGCAGGACCGCACCATCAATCCAACCAACAACGCTCCAGATTAACCAAACCGTTAGCCAAACGGGGGCAATCACCACCAATCCGGTCAAAAACGAGGATCGAAGGCGTGCAAGTAAGCTAGCGCGGCGAGGTGTTTCTAAATCGAATGGGGTGTTCATGGTGTGTCCGATATAATTCGTCGTTTTAGGTAGGCGCTTTGATCTGATGCTACAATGGGTGGCTGCAATTTTGAGTTATTTTGCAGAGTAATCTGCTAAATGTTTGGCTATTCCTGCCGCTAACTTCGCATTGTTACGCACCAGTGCAATATTAGCTTCGAGAGATTTGCCCTCGGTTAGCTCAAAAATGCGTTGCAACAAGTAAGGGGTGACGCCTTTACCCGCGATGCCAAAGGCATCTGCATCTGCCTGAGCTCGCGCAATAATTGGGGCCAGAACTTCGGCACTGATTTCCGCATCTTTTGGGATTGGGTTCCCAATTAATTGTCCGCCAGGCACTCCCATTTCACCGCGTAGCCTATGGGCCGCAGCGATTTGCGCTGGATCGTCCATACGCAGGGGGGCTGGCAAACCGCTTTCGCGAGACCAGAATGCGGGCATATCATTTTGGCCATATGCGATGACTGGGACGCCTTGAGTTTCGAGAACCTCAAGTGTCTTGGGGATATCAAGGATCGCCTTGGCACCAGCGGCCACAACCGTTACGGGCGTTTGTGCCAATTCCATCAAATCGGCCGAGATATCAAAGCTAAGCTCAGCGCCTTTATGAACGCCACCAATACCACCCGTTGCGAAGACGTGGATACCAGCCAAACGGGCTGCGATCATTGTCGCAGCAACCGTTGTGGCACCTGTGCCGCCAGTTGCAATGCACGCGGCCATATCTGCGCGCGAAAGCTTGGCGACGCCTTTGGCTTTGGCCAATGCCTCAAGTTCAGCATCGTCTAAACCAACTCGCAGTGTGCCGTTCAACACAGCCATCGTTGCGGCGACAGCACCAGCGGCACGTACATCCGCTTCGACCTGACGCGCAACCTCTAGGTTTTGGGGATAGGGCATCCCATGCGTAATGATCGTACTTTCTAATGCAACGATCGGGGTTCCTTCGGCTTGCGCCTTTGCCACTTCAGCAGATGGGGTGAATAGTGTCATTATACAGGTTCTCCAGAAACATAGGTGGCGGCTGACTTAAGGGCGTCGTTTAAGGCAGTCTTGCTGTCCGCGCCACGGGATTCCGCTGCAATGTGTGCGGCCATAAATGTATCGCCTGCGCCCGTTATGCGGGTCACCAGCACTTGCGGTGGTGTTTGACTGATGATTTCACCATCCGTGCCTTCGCTGGCGTCTGATCCACCATCGGTCACCAGAACACGTGCGGCACCTTTTGCCAGCAGAGCAGCAGCGGCGTCGTTGGATGACGTGAATGTCGTTTGGCACAGGAGGCCAGCTTCCTCCAAATTCACATAGAGTGTGCCGTTACCTGCGTGGAGAAAAGGCAACAGGCGTTCTGCCTTGCCAGGAGAGGCAGGGGCAACGCGTAGGTCTGCCTTGATAAGGGAGGGATCGTTGGCAATCTCTGACAACAGCTCGACCGTCAGGTTGCCGTCCAGCGCAATAAGCCCACCAAAAAGGTGATCTGGGTCCGCTAAGGTACCATCGGATAGGGGGCGTAAAATTTTTGCACCAGCAGCTTCTAACGAATGCGCATCAGCGATTGCGGCAATTAGGCCATTAGCACCTTCTACGGCCATATAACTGTCAGTTGGCAAATCCTCGGATCGGTAGATCGTGTCGGTGATTATGCCACGTGCTGCGCAAGCGGCCATCAGTTCATCACCCTCTGCATCACGCCCAAGTGCGGTCAAGAGCGCTGGCGTCATGCCAAAGCGTGCCAGTGTCATAGCGATGTTCATTGCAACGCCGCCCGGTAGGCGGGTTATACGTCCGGGCACATCCGAGCCTTGGCGCATTGCGCGGGACGATCGGCCAATGACGTCCCAAAGAACGCTGCCAATGCATAAGATATCAGGTTGTTTGTTCATGTGAATAGTCTTGGACCGTGACGCCGACAGGCGCAAGGCGATCTGCCTATTTTGGAACCTGAAACGTGAGTGCTGCCCACAGTGTTTGCCAAACCGCTTTGTCGTCTTTCGTGTGGGGCTGCAAAACAACGGCATCAAATAGGTACGTGTGCGCTGGTTTCACGGGAATTTGCGCAATACCGTTGTCATCAGTTTGGTGCAGGGCGATCGAGACCGTTTCGTCAGGTGCACGTTCAAAAACTTCAACCTGAGTATTCTGGCGTGGCATGTTTTCAAAGAGAAGTTGGACCTTCATATTGCCATCAAAACTTTCGCCATAGGGATTGCTTAGGGCGACAAATTCGGTTTCCATACCATAGTTTTGGTCCGCACCATCTCCCGAACCAACAGCAATCAGTGCTTTGACGTGTCGGGTATAACTCTCTCTGAAGTTCTCGCTTGGCCAGCCGGCAGCTTTGTGATCGGCTTCCGCATTCTTGAAATTCTTATGTGCTGCAAACTTTGCGAACTTTGCCCATTCTTTGTATTTTATCGCTGCTGGTGTCGTTTCGTGTAAGATAACCAGCAATCCATCTTGATCAGCGATTGTAGTCAATGCCGGTTGATCACCGGAGCGTCCTTGCGCAGGCGTCAACACGCCGCCTTGCGCCAATTCAAAGCGAGAGAATTGTTTTTCAAAATACGAAAGTTTTGAACCAACGAAGTTTTGACCATTCTTTAGGTCAATCTCCATAATCTCGTCGTTTTCCACTTGAAACTTCTGCGGTTCAATCCAAAACTCGTGTGAAAAGACGCTCGTCGCGGATAGACTGAGGGTTACAGCAAGAACAAGACGGGACAACTTCATGACAAGAGCTTTCTATTGGTTAACACTTAAGCTGCGCTTTGTAGTGCTGATGTCAAGCTTACTTGTCTCAGGTGCCACATTTGTGAGTGCGCACGAGACAGTGCCAACCATTGCAGACCTCGAAGTTGTGGAAGGTAATCTTACGTTTGCGATGCGTGTGAATGTCGAAGCTTTCTTGGCTGGTATTAACCTCGATGAAGTTACAGATACTGACGAAGCCGATGAGGCTGAAAGTTACGACGCGCTGCGTGCATTGAGCGCTGCGGAGATCGAGGGGCGTTTGCCTGGGCTTATCAATGGTTTCAACGCGACACCGCTGGTTGCGGTCGATGGTCAGGCCGTTGCCCTCACTATTTCGAACTTCGAGATAGCGATCATGCCCGATTTAGAACAACCCCGTATTTCCACACTGACGTTGAGCGGGGTTGTGCCAGCAAGCGCAGGTGAGGTGATCATAAATTGGCCAACTGGACGCGGTGCATTGGTATTGCGTCAACAAGGTGTGGAGGCACCCTTCACGGGATACGTTGATCCGGGTACTTCTAGCCCATCGATATTGATGGCAGGTGGCGGCGAAGCGACCGCGTGGGAAACATTCACCGCATATATTCCCGTCGGATTTGACCATATTTTACCAAAAGGTCTTGATCACATCCTGTTTGTTTTAGGGTTGTTTTTTCTGAGCACACGAATGCGTCCACTGGTCTGGCAGATCAGTGCCTTTACGCTTGCGCACACTGTTACGCTCGCATTGGGCGCGATGGGCTGGGTCAACGTACCTGGTAGTATTGTTGAGCCACTTATTGCAGCATCCATCGTCTACGTTGCTGTCGAAAACATCTTTGCCAAAGGATTGAATCCGTGGCGTCCGTTTGTGATTTTCGGGTTTGGACTATTGCACGGACTTGGTTTTGCGTCCGTGTTGGGCGAGTTTGGTTTGCCTGACGGACAATTTATTCCTGCATTGATTGCGTTTAACATCGGCGTGGAATTGGGCCAACTCACAGTTATCGCGCTGGCATTCCTAGCCGTTGGATGGTTCGCACGCAAATCATGGTACAGGGCAGGGATCGCGATCCCTGCATCCTGCATCATTGCAGCTGTTGGTGCATATTGGTGTATCGAGCGTGTGTTCTTTTAAGGCTTAGGACATCGCTTCGCGTAAAGTCGTGAGGGCCGCAACCGGATCATCCGTTGACCAGATCTCATCCCCGATAGCAAAAAAGTCTGTCATTGGGCTGAGCGTTTTGATCATTTCAAGGTTCAGTAAGCCCTCAGCAACAACCGGTACTTCGATGACTTCGGACCACCACTTGAACAGATCGGTTTCGGCAAAGCTGCCGTCGCCCAATGTGCTTTCTCGTACAGGGCCAAAGCAGACGTAATCCGCACCAGCCTCGCCAGCACCCATGCCGTCGTGGCGTGACGTTGAACTGTGAACGCCAACAATAGCGTCAGGGCCCAGTTCTTTGCGGGCATAACGCACTTGGTGCGCACCATCACTCAGGTGAACACCGTCAAGGCCAAGGCGTTCAACCAATGGAATATGGTCTTCAATTACCAATGCAACATCTCTGGCATGTGTTACTTCGCGCAGGGCATCTGCCGACTTGGACAAGCGTTGCTCATCTTGAGAGGCCATAGCCATACGCACACAGGCGATAGGGTGTGCGTCTAAAACGCTGGCCAATAGGTCGGGAAACACGTCCAACTCAAATTCTGCGGGAGTGATAAGATACAGTTGTGGTTGGTCGGGTTGTTTGTCTTTGGCGGCCATTGGCTTGGTCCTTTTGTCTAAACTTGGGGCAGCACTAGCGGATGTTGTAGGAAAAGGAAACTTTTATGCCGCTGGTTTCGTCCGGTTGAAAGCGTATTTTTAACAGAAACAAGGGTAGGGTGATTGTGCGCCCCGCGTCCTCTGGGTAAGGAATGGGAATGGTTGATATTCCTTTCTTTGTACTCGTGCGTCCGCAAATGTGCGAAAACATTGGCTCTGCAGCGCGGGCGATGTATAACTTTGGCTTAGATCGCATGCGCATTGTGGCCCCCCGTGACGGTTGGCCAAATCAGGCTGCGGTTGCTTTGGCCAGTGGTGCGGGTCGCTTGTTAGATGATGCGCAATTGTCGGATGATCTGCCCGACAGTTTAGCGGACTGCACATACGTCTTTGCGACGACCGCGCGGTCGCGTGATTTGACCAAACCTGTGTATTCGCCGGAAGCTGCGATGAAATTGGCCGCCGAAAAAATTGCGGCTGGTGGTAAGGTGGCTGTGTTGTTTGGTCCAGAACGCGCAGGGCTAGAGAATGAAGACATCGCGCAGGCGAACGCTATTATCTCTGTGCCCGTTAACCCGAATTTTGCGTCGCTTAATTTGGCTCAATGTGTGCTCCTCGTAGGCTATGAGTGGATGCGCCAGCAGGGTAAAGTTGAGCATGAAGTTGTTGAAATGGCAGGAACTGACTGGGCAACTGGACAAGAGACAGAACATTTGGCGCGTCACTATGAAGACCGTTTGGATGTGGCGAACTTCTTTTACCCCGAGCACAAAGCTACAAGTATGAAATTAAATCTGCGCAACATGTGGAGCCGCATGCCGTTAACCCGCGCAGATGTGCAGATGTTTCACGGTATCCTGCGGCAGATGGTCCGTTGGAAGGAACGTGACGACTGATCCGCTGGACGATCAGGCATTGGCGGCCTAACTTGCACTCAACAGTCGCCCTTTAATGTGACATGAGGATCAAGATGAGCACCAAACGCAGTATTTTTGAAGAGGTCGGCAGCGTCGACCAAACGCCCGCCGCACAGCCTGGTATGATTGACAAGGGCCGCGATGGCGCACGTGGTGCGATCCGTTTTTGGCTGATGATCCTATTTGGACTGGTTGTGCTGATGATATTGGTCGGTGGGCTTACCCGCCTCACTGACAGCGGCCTTAGCATTACAGAATGGCGCCCTTTTACTGGTGCGATTCCACCTTTGAATGCTGCTGATTGGCAATCCGAATTTGCGAAATATCAAGCAATTGATGAATTCCGCATTCAGAACCAATGGATGCAACTCTCTGACTTTAAAGTAATTTATTGGTGGGAATGGGGCCACCGACAGTTAGGCCGCGTTGTTGGCTTGGTGTGGGCAATTGGTTTCTTCTGGTTCCTGCTGCGCCGCCAAATCCCAACTGGTTGGACACCACGTTTGCTATTGTTGGGCGTCCTCGGTGGTACGCAGGGTGCTATTGGCTGGTGGATGGTTTCTTCGGGCGTAACATCCGGCGAAAGCATGGTTGATGTCGCCAGCTACCGCCTGGCGACCCATTTAGGGTTGGCGTTTATCATCCTTGGTTTCATCGCATGGTACATGATGATGCTGTCGCGCCCCGAACGCGACCTGATGCAAGCACGTCGCGGCAAAGAGGCAAAGCTGTTTGGTTTGTCTACTGGGCTTATGCATTTCGCGTTTCTACAAATCTTGATCGGCGCACTGGTTGCTGGGATTGATGCCGGGCGCAGCTACACAGACTGGCCTTTAATGGGCGGGCAATTCTTCCCTTCGTCCGCATTTGTACTTGAGCCATGGTGGCGCAATATCTTTGAAAGTCCGGGTTTGGTGCAATTTGTGCACCGCGTAGTTGGATATGCGTTATTGGCATTTGCGATCTTTGTTTGGCTGAAGGGGCGGAAATCAGCGCACCGTCGGACCCAAGCGGCGTTCAACATGGCCTTTGTCCTGCTGTGTGCACAAATTATTCTTGGTATCGTTACCGTTCTTTACGGCGCGCCTGTTCAGATCGCCATTGTACATCAGCTGTTGGCCGTGATCTTGTGGGTTACGATACTGCGCGCATGTTTCCTAAGCGCCTACCCAATAACAACGTCCCTAAGAGGAAATTGATCCAATGACTGCTTACGATGACTTGATGGCGTTCACGCGCGAGACAACGGCCCTTGGTCAGATCGCTGGCCGCTTGGGTTGGGATCAAGAGACGATGATGCCGAAAGGGGCGGCGCCGCAGCGTGGTGAAGAGATGGCGGCGATCGAAGGGGTCTTGCACGGGCGACGTACCGACCCACGTGTCGGAGATTGGTTGGCGGCGATTGACACAAACACGATTGGTGAAGTTGGCAAAGCACAGGTACGCCATATCCAACGCAGCTTTGACCGCGCGAGCAAAGTACCTGCAGATTTGGCCGCGACGATTGCGCGCGTAACGTCAACAGCGCAAGGCACATGGGCCGCAGCACGTGAAGATGATGATGTTGCAGCTTTCGCGCCTACCTTTGAAGAGGTCATCAACCTCAAGCGCCAAGAAGGTGAAGCCTTGGCTGCAGGTGGAGATGTCTATGACGCAATGCTTGCGGACTATGAACCGGGGACAACTGCAGCTGACTTGGAAGCAATGTTTGGCGCGTTACGCCCTGAATTGACGGCGCTACGTGCCGCAATTCGTGACGCTGAGGCACCTGCACCTTTGGAAGGTAATTTTGACACTGGTAAACAGATGAAGCTGACGCGCCATCTGGCAAAGACATTTGGCTATGACATGAGCCACGGGCGCGTCGATAAAGCGGTTCACCCATTTAGTTCTGGCAGTGGCTTAGATGTACGTATCACGACCCGTACCAACGAATCTGACCCGTTCAATTGCTTTTACTCAACCATCCACGAAGTTGGGCACGCATGTTACGAGCAAGGGATTGACCGCGACTATCTGCTGACACCCCTTGGTAATGGCGTTTCGATGGGTGTGCACGAAAGCCAGAGCCGCATTTATGAAAATCAAATGGGGCGCAGCCGTGCGTTTACCAGCTGGCTTTATACCGAAATGCGCGAGACCTTTGGGGACTTTGGAGTTCCAGACGCAGAAGCGTTTTATGGTGCAGTCAATCGCGTGAATGATGGCTATATCCGCACAGAAGCTGACGAGGTTCAGTACAACTTGCATGTGCTGTTGCGCTTTGACCTAGAGCGGGCATTGATGGCGGGCGATCTTCAGGTCGGTGACCTTGAGACAGCATGGAACGATCGTTTTGAGGCCGATTTCGGCTATAAAGTGGACAAGGCCAGTAATGGCGTGCTGCAAGATGTGCACTGGCCCGTTGGTTTGTTTGGTTATTTTCCTACGTATTCATTGGGCAACGTTTATGCGGGGTGCTTGAATGAGGCGATGCGCGAAGCAATCCCAGAATTGGACGAGCAGTTAGCGCAAGGCGATACTGCACGTGCAACTGGATGGCTGCAAAACAACGTGCAAAAACACGGTGGATTGTATGAACCACGCGAGGTTATTGAAAAAGCCAGCGGTCGTGCGCCTGATCCGCAGCCTTTGATTGATTACCTAAAAACCAAATTCAGCGATATTTATAAGCTGTAAGAGCTCTACACTAGGACCTTGAAAAGACTGCGTATCCTTGGAGATGCGCAGTCTTCTTGCATCTGATTGACGGCCGCAAACCCCAAAATGATGTCCGATTGAGAAACTTCCCATAAACTCGCGCTCCAACATCCGCCAAATATATGGAAGCAATTAGTTTAGGGCGTGCCATTGTGAAATTGTTTGTTGTTTTAGTTTCAATTGCGGTCGTTGGCGCAAATGTTTTGTTAGCTCAAATCTGAGCCTTGGACGGGACCAGGAGTGTCAGAATTTGCTCGAATTTTGGTACAATAGGACTGGTCCGGCAGACCTCTTTGAATCCCAATTTTCGATTAGATAAGTGCCATTCGCTCTGACCGTTCTGGATCAGGGTAAGATCGATATAGGCCGATGGAACTGTTCCCGATCAGGTCGTGGACAGCGCGATGTAGCCGGGCCACATCTTCGTCCTGTTTGCCGCTTTCGCGAAAGGCGAGGTCCAGTTGCGCAAGGTCGTTAACTTCAATTTCGAGTAAAAAATCGCTGTGATTTTCAGAGGCAAGATTCAACTTACGACGCAGCATGCGCCAATGATTGATCTTACCTGCTTTTTTCAAGTGGGTCATCCAAGCATCGACCGCGATGGAAAACGTCAACGCCTTTGCGTCTTGTTTCAAATCTATCATGCAGTGGTAAAGGTTCATCCTGCGCTCCGACTGTTGGTGTCAAAGCGCAGGATGTCATAGGCGTGTTACTCTTAGATTAAGAGCATCATTCTTCAGTGGTTTCGCCGCCTTCAGCGTCACCATCGTCGTCATTTTGTTCAGCAATCCATGCAACACTCACAACAACTTCGTTCTTGCCCGTGTTGAAGACCTTAACACCACCTGCGCTGCGTGAGCGGAAGCTGATGCCTTGAACCGGTACGCGGATCGATTGGCCTTTGGACGTGGCCAACATGATCTGGTCGTCTAGCTCGACAGGGAAGGATGCTACGATCTCGCCACCGCGCATCGCTTTGTCCATTGCTGTGACGCCCATACCACCACGCCCGCGAACGGGGTAATCGTGGCTGGAGGACAGTTTACCAGAGCCTTGAGACGTAATCGTCAGGATCAAGTTCTCACAAGCGGACATTTCTGCGTAGCGTTCGGTTGAGAAGTTAGGATCAGCAGGTGCATCGTCCTCATCTGTGTCTGTGTCATCAGCTAGACCCGCCATAGCACGGCGCATTTTGAGATAGGCTGTGCGTTCTTCAGACGTCGCATCGAAGTGGCGAATGATCGACATAGACACAACTGTGTCGTCACCATTCAACTTGATTCCACGAACACCAACAGAGGCGCGGCTGTTAAACACACGAACGTCTGTCGCAGGGAAACGAATGGCGCGACCAGAGTTGGTGATCAACATGACATCATCATCATTTGATGCGATGCGCGCGTTAATCATTGTCGTCTCGGCGTGTTCATCCTCAAACTTCATTGCAATCTTGCCGTTTGCTTTCACATTGGTGAAGTCAGACAGTTTGTTGCGACGAACCGTACCAGCGGATGTGGCAAAGACCACTTGCAAGTCGTCCCATTCCTTTTCATCCCGATCCACCGGCATGATTGCCGCGATTGAGACGCCAACTGGAATTGGCAGGATGTTGACGATGGCCTTACCTTTGGACGTGCGACCACCTTGGGGCAGGCGCCATGTCTTGAGTTTGTAGACCATCCCGTCTGTCGTAAAGAACAGCAATTGGGTGTGGGTATTGGCCACAAAGAGGGTGGTAATGACATCCTCTTCTTTGGTCTGCATCCCTGCAACGCCCTTGCCGCCACGCTTTTGGGCGCGGAAATCGACAAGTGGTGTGCGCTTAATGTAGCCACCAGAGGTCACAGTCACGACCATGTCTTCTTTTTCGATCAGGTCTTCGTCTTCCATGTCGCCAGACCAGTCAACGATCTGAGTGCGGCGCGGAACCGCGAATTGGTCTCGAATTTCGGTCAACTCATCCGCGATGATACCCATGATCCGCTCGCGGGAGCCCAAAATTTCAAGGTATTCCTTGATCTTAGCGGCGAGTTCTTCCAGCTCGTCGGTGACTTCCTTAACGCCAATTTGGGTCAAACGTTGCAGGCGCAATTCGAGAATAGCGCGCGCTTGGACTTCGGACAGGTTATACGTACCGTCGTCATTTGCCGTATGGGTCGGATCATCAATCAAGGCGATGTAGGGCAGGATGTCAGCTGCAGGCCAGCGGCGTGTCATCAATTTATGGCGCGCTTCTGCCGCATCAGCAGATGAGCGAATAGCAGCAACAATTTCATCAATGTTTGTTACCGCAACAGCCAAACCACACAACACGTGGCTACGTTCACGGGCTTTGCGCAAGTTATACGCTGTGCGGCGTGCAACGACATCTTCGCGGAAGTCGATGAAGGACGTTAGGAACCGGCGCAATGTCAGCTGTTCTGGACGGCCACCGTTTAGGGCCAGCATGTTGCAGCTAAAGTAGGTTTGCATTGGCGTGAAGCGGAACAATTGGTTCATGACAACTTCTGCGGTCGCATCGCGCTTCAGTTCGATCACAACACGTACACCATTGCGGTCAGATTCGTCCTGAACGTGAGCGATGCCTTCGATCTTCTTGTCACGCGCCGCTTCTGCGATACGTTCGATCATAGTCGCTTTGTTCACTTGGTATGGAACTTCGTCCAAAATGATGGCGTAGCGATCTTTGCGAATTTCTTCGACGCGGGTCTTGGCACGAACGATTACGCTGCCGCGGCCTTCAAGATAGGCCTTACGCGCTCCAGTACGGCCCAGCATGATACCGCCGGTGGGGAAATCGGGGCCTGGTACGTATTCGATTAATTGCTCAGAGGACAAATCGGGCTCTTCTATCAAGGCCAAAGTGGCCTCAATAACTTCACCTAAGTTGTGTGGCGGAATGTTGGTCGCCATGCCCACAGCAATACCACCAGCGCCATTCACTAACATGTTTGGGAAGCGCGCAGGCAGAACTGTCGGTTCGCGATCTTTACCATCATAATTGTCTTGGAAATCAACAGTGTCTTTGTCGATGTCTGACAGCAGGTATGCCGCTGGTTTGTCCATGCGAACTTCGGTGTAACGCATTGCAGCCGCATTATCGCCGTCCATGGAACCAAAGTTGCCTTGGCCGTCCAATAGGGGCAACGACATAGAGAAATCTTGAGCCATGCGCACCAGCGCATCATAGATGGCAGAGTCTCCATGCGGGTGATACTTACCCATCACTTCGCCAACCGCACGAGCGGACTTACGGTAGGATTTGTCGTGCGTATTGTTGGTCTCGTGCATCGCATAAAGAATGCGGCGGTGAACCGGTTTTAAACCATCGCGAAGGTCAGGAATCGCCCGACTGACGATAACAGACATGGCGTAGTCTAAATAGGAGGTACGCATTTCATGTTCGATTGAAACGGATGGACCCTCATACACTGGACGAGTAGGTAGGTTTTCATAATTATTTTCAGGGGGTTGTGGCGTGTCGTTCACGTTGTGGCCCATTCTGTTTTAGGGTTCTATATGTTGCGTCCATTCATATCAGAAGTAGCACATGCTGTGCAATGCTTATAGCTGGTATTGCTCTGATTTTGCCCAGACCCAAGGCTCATAATGCAGATTTTCAACCCCTCGTAACCGAACCTTAATCCTGACGTTCTACGTCCTGTTGCGTGATAGATTTAGCAGCAAGGAAGCGAAAGTATGCAAAAGGTAAATGGACTTGGAATTTTGGCTCTTGGCGCATTGGGGGTGGTTCTTTCAACTGCGAACGCGCACGAGTCCAAGCGCGATGCGCAGTACTTCATATTGCTGCCAGAGCTGCCCGCAATTGCAACCAAAGTTCTTGCACCACAAAAGGCGATGCTGCCGTCAGTTGTTTATATCAGGCAGAACATGACGCGCCCCCCAGTACGCAAAACTTGGCGCAATGGGGATGGTTAAGAGCGACGTCTTTTTCGGCGTCCTCAAGGGTTGTTCCCAGCTCAAACTCTGCCTCGTAAGGCAGTAAGGTGCAGGCCAATACCGCTGGCTTTTCTGCCCCCTTACGTTTGACCACCATGCGCGACGATGAACACATTATAGAATCGGGAGACTTGTTTAAAATTCCCCAGCAAGCGGTGGTGATTTCAGGAACCTCGATGGTCTCATCCATCTCGGGAAACAAAACTGTCATTCCTGAATTGTTCGCGTCTATTTTATAACCGTGTTCAGCATAAAAAGCCGCGTATCCTGCACGGCTGTCTGCTTCTGAATGCCCAAAAACACTGCGCCCAGCGACGGCCATTCTAAAGCCGTTTTTCTGCAACCAATCCATACCAATAACGGTTTTTGCGAATGCGCCGGCACCCCGTTCGGCATCGTGCAAGGCAGGGTCGTAATGATCAACGGAAATCCGAAGCGTTAGTTTTCCTGGGTAGGTGGTGTTCAGTTCTAAGAGACCGTTTTGAACGGACTTGCGCATCATCGGGCGCATCGCATTTGTAAGGATAAGCACTTGATACCCTGCCTCAAGTGAGGCGCGCGTGATTTCAATCATCTGTGGGTTCATAAATGGTTCACCGCCAGTGAACGCGATTTCTTTGATCGGCCAGTTTCGGTCCTTGATTTGGTCTAGATAGTCCTTAACTTCATCGGCGGTGATGTAAACGAGTGAATCATTGCTAGGGCTTGATGCGATATAGCAGTTTACGCATTCAATATTGCAAAGCGTTCCGGTGTTAAACCACAGGGTCTCAGGGTTATTCAGCGCGACGGTTGCGCGATCTTCGCCCTTAGCGGTCAGGGCCGGATCAGCGAATTTTCCAATGTTTGCTTGCGCTAAATCTTTCATAATCCACGTGTACCTTGCTGGTTGAACATTGCTTATTTGTGATAGGATGTCTGTGAATGCAATAAAAGAACGTTTTTGCCATGTGACAACCTTGTGATTTGGCTCAAAAAGCGTCATGTTTGCGCTAACAAAAAATCAAATGGAACAACCCAATGGTCTCACGCGTAATTCCAGTCGAAGCTTTTGATCTTGTCATCTTTGGTGGGACGGGCGATTTAGCTCGCCGTAAAATTTTACCGGGCTTGTTCCGGCGCTTTTGTGCAGGGCAAATGCCTGCCGAATCCCGTATCGTTGGGGCTGCTCGCTCTCAGATGGATGGTGCGAAGTATCGCGAATTCGTTGCAGAAGCGATTGCTGAATTTGGCGGTAAAGTTGCAAGCGACGCTGAAAAATTAGCGGCGTTTTTACAGCAATTGGACTACGTTCCAATCGATGCACGCGGAGTTGGCGGTTGGGAAGAGTTGGCGGATAAGGTTAAGGGGCGTAAGTTTGTGCGTGCTTTCTACTTCTCTGTCGCGCCAGGTCTATTTGGTGATTTGGCAGAACGCCTTCATCACTATGGGCTATCGGACAAAGCTAGCCGTATCGTTGTTGAGAAGCCATTTGGCCGCGACCTTGCCACTGCGCAAACGTTGAATGCCTCTTTGGCTGAGCACTTCAATGAGGACCAAATTTACCGCATCGATCACTATTTGGGTAAAGAGACTGTCCAAAACCTGATGGCTGTTCGCTTTGGCAATATGTTGTTCGAACCTCTGTGGAATTCGCAATACGTCGATCACATCCAAATCACAGTTGCTGAAACCGTTGGTGTCGGCACGCGTGGCGAATATTATGACAAATCAGGTGCAATGCGTGACATGGTGCAGAACCATCTTATGCAGTTGCTTTGCTTGATCGCGATGGAACCGCCGGCCAAGTTTGAACCAGGTGCCGTGCGTGATGAGAAATTAAAAGTTATCCGCGCCCTTGATCCGGTCGAACCGCATCACATCGTGCGTGGTCAGTATTTGTCTGATGATGAGGACCCAAGCTATCGTGAGGGTGTGAATGATCCGCGCTCAAAAACGGAAAGTTATGTGGCAATGAAGGTTGGAATCTCCAACTGGCGTTGGGCAGGAACACCGTTCTATCTGCGCACTGGCAAGAAACTTGCGGAACGCGCCAGCGAAATTACCGTTGTCTTTAAAGAGCTTAACCACTCTATTTTTGATGACGACGAGGGGGGGCATCGCAATGTTCTTTCCATTCGTCTTCAACCCAACGAGGGCATTACCCTTGGCGTAACGATTAAAGAACCGGGCCCAGGTGGTATGCGCTTGATCGATGTGCCGCTGGACATGAGTTTTGCCGAAGCATTGGGCGACGCAGGCGGCGATCCGCCAGATGCCTATGAACGCCTGATCATGGATGTTATCCGTGGGAACCAAACTCTATTCATGCGCGGCGATGAAGTCGAAGCTGCATGGGAGTGGACGGATCCAATCATCAACGGTTGGACAGAGCGCGGCGATGTGCCCAAATCCTATGAATCTGGAAGCGATGGACCAGGGGATGCAGCAACAATGTTGGCCCGCGATGGCCGTTCATGGAGAGCGATTAAAACATGAGTTTTCAAGAATATTCTGACCGCGAAATGCTGATCATCGAAGTTGCCCAGAAAATTGTGGGCGATCTGAAGACAGCACTTTTGACCCAAGAGAATGTTTCATTTGTTGTCCCCGGCGGTACGACGCCTGGCCCAATCTTTGATATTCTATGTGCCGCTGACATCGAATGGAACCGCGTGCACGTCATGCTGAGTGATGAGCGCTGGGTGCCGGACGACAATGACCGCTCAAACGCAAAGCTTTTGCGTGATCGACTATTGGTCAATCGTGCGGCGGCAGCAAAGTTTACGCCGTTCTATGTGCCTGATGTTGAAGTAGCTGATGCTTGTAAGGATGTGTCAGAAAAGCTGAAGTCTGAGTGGCCGATTTCTGTTTTGGTATTGGGCATGGGGGCTGACATGCACACCGCGTCATTGTTCCCGCAGGCGAACGGTTTGGATGCCGCATTGAGTGCGGATGCCGATGCATTATTGCCAATTCAGGCGGAAGGCCAAGAACAGCGCGTCACACTTAGCGCCCCAGTTCTGAACAGTGCCATTTCTAAACACATCGTCATCTTTGGTGACGACAAACGTGCAGCACTTGATGTTGCTAAAGGATCTTTGCCAGAGGTTGCACCCGTTGCGGCCGTTCTGGACGGTGCAACAATTCACTGGGCTGTATAAATGACTGATAAAATGAACGCTGCTTGGTCTGCACTCGAAACTTTAGAAACTGGCGTTAACGATCGCCATATGCTTAGTTTGTTTAAAGCAGACACGTCACGTGCAGATACGTTCCAATGCACCGCTGGCGATATGTTGTTGGATTACTCCAAAACCAACATTGATGGCGCTACAAAGGCAGCGTTACTAGAATTGGCCGACGCCGCTAATGTAACTGAACGCCGCGCTGCGATGTTTGGTGGCGCTGTCATCAACGAAACAGAAGGTCGTGCTGTATTGCACACTGCACTGCGCAACCTTGATGGCGATCCGGTGATGGTTGATGGCGCTGACGTGATGCCAGAGGTTCAGGCAACCCTGAACCGCATGGGTGATTACGCTGATTTGGTTCGCTCAAGCGGAATCACCGACGTGATCAACATCGGTATTGGTGGCTCGGACCTTGGTCCTGCTATGGCAGTCATGGCGCTAAGCCCATATCACGATGGCCCACGCGTTCATTTCGTATCAAACGTAGACGGCGCAGATGTGTCTGACACGTTGCGGGGGCTGGATGCTAAAACTACGTTGGTCATTGTTGCCTCAAAAACGTTTGGCACAATCGAGACGATGACAAACGCCCGTACTGCGCGCGCTTGGATGCTTGAGAACGGTGGTAAGCCGGATGAACAGTTTGCGGCCCTCAGCACTTCAGAAGAACGCACAGCAGCATTTGGTATTCCAGCTGAACGCGTTTTCGGCTTTGAAGACTGGGTAGGTGGTCGCTATTCCATGTGGGGCCCAATTGGCCTCAGCCTGATGATTGGCATCGGCCGTGAAGCGTTCACAGCGTTCTTGCGTGGTGGCCAAGCTATGGACACACATTTCTGTGCTGCCGAGGGTGCTGAGAACATGCCGTTGATGCATGCGCTTGTTGGTATTTGGCACAACCAAATCTGTGGCCACGCGACACGTGCTGTTTTGCCATACGACCAACGCCTTGGCCTACTTCCTGCGTATTTCCAACAGCTTGAGATGGAAAGCAACGGTAAGAGCGTCGCAATGGATGGCACGCAGTTACCGCGCCACAGTGGTCCTGTTGTTTGGGGTGAGCCTGGCACGAATGGCCAACACGCATTTTATCAGTTGATCCACCAAGGCACCCGCGTCATTCCATGTGAGTTCATGGTTGCGGCGGAAGGGCATGAGCCGGACCTAGCGCATCACCACCAATTGCTGGTCGCGAACTGTTTCGCGCAATCAGAGGCATTGATGCGTGGTCGTTCATTGAATGAAGCACGCGAAATCATGGCTGCCAAAGGCCTGACAGGTGAAGAGCTTGAACGCCAAGCCGCACATCGCGTCTTTGCTGGTAACCGTCCGTCGGTCACAATTGCGTATCCAAAACTCGATCCGTTCGTTTTGGGTCAGATCATTTCGCTTTATGAGCACCGTGTCTTTGTTGAAGGCGTCATTTTGGGCCTGAATTCTTATGACCAATGGGGTGTTGAACTGGGTAAAGAGCTGGCAACAGCACTTGAACCAGTCGTCGCTGGAACGCAGTCAGCCGATGATAAAGATGGATCGACCCGCGGTCTGGTTGATTACGTACAGCGCCATCGCGCTTAATCACTTTTACATAACGTAATTTGGCAAGCCTTGCGCGCAGGGCTTGCCAGATCACTTCACGCTTGGCAGGGTTCCCTTATCAGAGGACGCGCAGCCTATGACGCGCCTGTACATATCAAATATGGAGGTGCCGATGCTTGGCCAAATGATGACGTCCGCTTTGACAATACAATCCCTAGTGGATCATGCTGCCCGTTATCACACGGGGACTGAGGTTTATTCTGTCAATACCGGTGGCGGGGTGGAGGAGACCACTTGGGGCCAAGTTGGCGCCAATGCACACCGCCTTGGACACGCATTGTCCAAGCTGGGCCTGGAACCACAGGCCCGGTGTGGCACGATCGCATGGAACAATCGCCGACATTTAGAAATTTACTTTGGCGTCTCAGGTGCTGGTTTTGTTTGCCACACAATCAATCCGCGCCTTTTTCCCGAACAATTGGTCTACATCTTGAACCATGCGGATGACAAAGTGCTGTTTGTGGACCGTACTTTTGTCCCGCTTGTGGCTGCTATTCGTGACAAACTACCGAACCTTGAGCACATCGTTTTGATGGAAGGTCGCGATGAAAGTGCCGCAGAAGTTATCGACGGGTTGGTTTTTTATGATGAGCTGATTGCGGATTGTGATCCAGCATATGTATGGCCTGATTTTGATGAGAACACGGCTTCAAGTCTTTGTTATACCTCAGGAACCACTGGGAACCCAAAGGGCGTTTTGTATTCCCACCGCTCTACGGTATTGCATGCTTTGGCGTCTAATTTGACCGACTGTATCGGATATTCTGCAATGGACGTTGTATTACCGGTTGTGCCGATGTTCCACGTCAACGCATGGGGCACGCCCTATGCCTGTGCGATGACAGGCGCGCGGATGGTGATGCCGGGGCCTGGCTTAGACGGTGCTTCACTGGTGGCCTTGATCGACAAGTATAACGTTACGACCGCCCTAGGCGTGCCGACGATTTGGTTGGGTCTTCTAGGTGAAGCGGAAAAAGCGGGCTCGCAACTTGCATCACTGAAGCGCACCGTTGTCGGTGGCTCTGCTTGCCCACCCTCAATGATCACGGCGTTCCGTGAGAAATACGATGTTGAAACCATTCATGCATGGGGCATGACGGAAATGTCTCCGCTGGGTTCAGCCAATCAGCCATTGGCCAAACACCTTGATTTACCGATCGAGGAGCAACACAAACTTCGCGAAAACCAAGGCCGTCCAATGTGGGGTGTCGAATTGAAGGTCGTTGATGAAGAGGGGGCGGAGTTGCCCAATGATGCGGAAACGCAAGGCAACCTAATGGTGCGCGGTCATTGGATTTTGGACAGTTATTTCCAGAAAACCCGTGATGAAACCCTGACCGATGATTGGTTTCATACCGGCGATGTCGCGACGCTAGATCCAGATGGATATCTTAGTATCAAGGACCGTTCGAAGGACATCATCAAGTCGGGCGGGGAATGGATCTCGTCTGTTGATTTGGAGAATATTGCGATTGGGCACCCACAGCTTGCGGATGCAGCGGTGATTGGTGCGACCCACGCAAAATGGGATGAACGCCCAATCTTGATTGCCGTTGTTGTCGAAGGCGAAGCGCCTTCAGAGGCGGATGTGCTTGCAATATTTGAAGGTAAGATAGCAAAGTGGCAAATCCCTGACTGCGTTGTCTTTACTGATGTTTTGCCGCGCAACGCGACTGGTAAGGTCCTTAAGCGAAACCTGAGGGATGAGTTCGGCGACGTACTAATGGGTTGAAACAAGTCGAAAAAAGAGAAAGGGCGCGACCAAAGTTTGGTCGCGCCGTTTTCTAGTGTAGATCGCTGTAACGATAGTGGAGCGGGTAACGAGAATCGAACTCGTAACTAAAGCTTGGGAAGCTGCCGTGATACCTTTTCACCATACCCGCCACCTGGTGTTGGGATAGGCGATTGGGGTAGGGCGGTCAACCTATCCTCGGCGTCGTCTGCGGCGCCCACCACTGTCTTTGTCTCCACCTCCTGTGTTGAAGTTCACGTCGGGTATAGTGACGATTGAATTTAGGATCGGAAACGGTTCTGCTGAGTTCGGGATCGCGGAGGCGTTTACAAAGTGCTCTTGAAAACGCGGCTCAATTGCCGTCTCGATTTTGTGAATGGCACGTACAGTCGCTTCGATCTCTGTGCGTGCCTCGCGATTTAGAAGTGCAATACGCGCCCCTGTGCCTGCAGCGTTGCCAGCGGATGTAACCTTGTCCAAAGGCGCGTCGGGGATCATACCCAACACCATCGCGTGTTTGGGTGAAATATGGGCGCCAAAGGCACCAGCCAGTACGACACGGTCCACTTTGTCGACATTGAATTTATCCATCAACAAGCGGGCGCCTGAATAAAGCGCTGCTTTGGCCATTTGAATTTCACGGATATCGCGGTTTGTGACTGTTATTTTTGGGCCACCGTTTTCTGTCGCATCATAAACGAGGAATGAGTAGGTGCGCCCGTCCAAGAAACAATTGGCTGAACCAGTCTGTTCTGGTGACCCGATTAGGCCGGGCCCATCTACGATTCCGGCAAGGCGCATTTCAGCGACCATCTCGATAATGCCGGAACCACAGATGCCGGTTACGTCAGAACCTGCGATGGCTTCATCAAAGCCTTCTTCGTCGGACCAGATGTCTGACCCGATCACACGGAAACGCGGAACCTTAGTGACAGGATCAATTTCTACTCGCTCTATCGCACCGGGCGCAGCGCGTTGCCCTGAGCTAATTTGAGCACCTTCAAAAGCGGGGCCTGTCGGGGATGAGCAGGCAAGGACCTTTTCTTTGTTGCCCAGTAGGATTTCAGCGTTTGTCCCTACGTCTACCACCAAAACAAGGTCTTCAGACTTGTCTGGTGCCTCAGAGAGCGCGACAGCGGCTGCATCCGCGCCAACATGGCCCGCGATACACGGCAGAATGTAAATGCGGGCAGAGGGATGGATGTTTAGGTCTAAGTCATCAGCACGCAGGCGCAATGAATCCGATGTGGTCAGTGCGAAGGGGGCTTGGCCCAATTCAAAGGGATCAATGCCAAGGAACAGATGGTGCATAACTGGATTGCAGACGAACACAGCGTCTACGATCAATGCTTTGTCGATTTCAGCCTCTGTGCTGACTTGGGTAAATAGGGCGTTCATCCCCTCGCGCACGGCTGCCGTCATTTCTGCTGCACCACCGGCGTTCATCATTGAATAGCTGACGCGGCTCATCAAATCTTCGCCGAAGCGGATTTGTGGGTTCATCACACCAGAGGAGGCGACAACGTCACCAGTTTGCAAATCACACAAGTGCGCGGCAATCGTGGTAGAGCCCAGATCGACAGCAAGACCGTAAACCGTTCCCTCATAATAGCCCGGCCAAATGTGCATAATGCGCGGCGCATTTTCATCATCACCCAAATGCACAGCACAGGTGACTTTCCACCCACCTTTACGCAGGATTGGCTGCATCTTTTGCAAGATGTGCAGATCGGCGTGTACATTTTCAAGCTGCCATTGCTCATTGAGTGCAATGCGCAATCGTTCAAGATCACCCGTAGGGTCGTGCATGTCAGGTTCTTGGACTTCGACGTAATACAGTTTGGTTGATGGGTTCATTACAATGTCACGCGCCTCAGCACGTTTGCGTACGACCTGTTTGTGCACTTGGCTTTCTGGCGGCACATCGATCACAATGTCGCCTTGTACCGTTGCTTGGCATCCCAAACGACGGCCCTCAATCAAGCCTCGTTTGTCCTGATATCTTTGCTCAACGCTGTTCCATTCACTCAAAGCACCATCTTGGACAGTGACACCGTGTTTTGAAAATTCGCCGTAACTGGGTGTAATCTGACATTTAGAACAAATGCCGCGCCCGCCGCAGACCGAGTCCAAATCAACCCCCAACTTTCGTGCTGCTGTCAAAATTGGTGTGCCAATCGCGAAATTTCCGCGTTTGCCGGATGGGGTGAAAACGACGAGAGGATCAGTGCTCATTTACGTGCCCTTTGCAGTGTTTGAACATAGCATAGTGCGGGGTTTTCAAAGGGAAAGCCAAAGAGCGGCAAAACCTGTCCAGTGCGCGTCATTTTCGACATTTGGGCATTTTTCAGGGGCTCGGAGCCTCCGGCGAGAGTTTATTGGGCAAGATGAATGCGGGTTTGTGCGATGCCCCCTTTTCATTTGAGTAAAACCATGAGAAAGGAAACCGCCAAATGAACACTCTGCATGCGAGGTGCGATATGGAGATTCGTGAGGCTTTGACCTTTGATGATGTTTTGCTTGTTCCGGGGGCGTCCGATGTGTTGCCGTCGACGGCTGATACGCGGACATTTGTAACCAAATCGATATCGATGAATATTCCTTTGCTGAGTTCAGCCATGGATACCGTTACCGAGGGACGTATGGCGATTGCCATGGCCCAAGCGGGTGGGATTGGTGTTGTTCACCGCAATCTTTCGATTGAAGAGCAAGCCCGTGAGGTCCGCCGCGTCAAGCGTTTTGAGAGCGGCATAGTCTATAACCCAATCACATTGCGCGCCAATCAAACGCTTGCCGATGCTAAAGCATTGCAAGAACGCTATCGCGTGACTGGGTTCCCTGTCGTTGACGAGAACGATCGTGTTGTAGGTATCGTAACCAATCGCGACATGCGTTTCGCCAATGATGATGCGACCCCGGTTTCTGTCATGATGAGTACTGATAACTTGGCGATTCTGCATGAACCTGCTGATCGGGAAGAAGCAATTAGCCTGATGAAGGCGCGTCGTATTGAGAAGCTGTTAATTACGGATGGAACGGGCAAACTGACAGGCCTGTTAACGTTAAAAGATACTGAACAAGCTGTTTTGAACCCGACGGCCTGTAAAGATGAGTTGGGACGGCTGCGCGTTTCTGCTGCATCAACTGTGGGTGACGCGGGATTTGAGCGGACTATGGCGCTGGTCGAGGCTGGTGTGGATATGGTTGTGATCGACACGGCCCATGGTCACTCTGCTGGAGTTGCAGAGGCTGTACGTCGTGCCAAAACTATCTCTAACGATATTCAAATTGTCGTTGGCAATGTTGTGACCGGTGCGGCTACCCGTGCCTTGATCGATGCCGGTGCGGATGCGATCAAAGTGGGTGTTGGACCCGGTTCGATCTGTACCACGCGCATGGTTGCAGGTGTCGGCGTTCCGCAATTGACTGCTGTTATGGATTGCGCGGCTGCGGCTGGCGACATCCCAGTGATTGCAGACGGTGGTATCAAGTTCTCAGGCGATTTTGCTAAGGCAATCGCGGCAGGGGCCTCATGTGCGATGGTTGGGTCAATGATTGCGGGTACGGACGAGTCCCCGGGCGATGTAATCCTTTACCAAGGCCGTAGCTTTAAGAGCTACCGTGGCATGGGGTCATTGGGCGCAATGGCGCGTGGTTCTGCGGACCGCTATTTCCAAAAAGATGCGGCTAGTGATAAGTTGGTTCCTGAAGGGATCGAAGGTCAAGTGCCTTATAAAGGCAGCGCAGGCGCTGTTATTCACCAACTAGTTGGCGGACTTCGTGCCTCAATGGGTTACACTGGCAACGCGACAGTCGCTGAGATGCGCAAAGGTTGTAACTTTGTGAAGATCACTGGCGCTGGTTTGAGTGAAAGCCACGTCCATGATGTGCGTATCACCCGTGAAAGCCCAAATTACCGGATCGGTTGATCCACTTCTTCTTGCCGTCGTCGGCCAATATTTAGGAAACGTATCATGACACCAGGCGCACGCGTGGCAGCAGCCATTGAAATCTTGGATATGATCCATGACGGACAAGCGGTTGAAAAATCATTAACCGCGTGGGCGCGTCGTAGCCGTTTTGCAGGGTCTAAGGACCGTGCGGCGGTTCGCGATCACGTGTTTGATACGGTTCGTAACTGGCGTGCAGATGCAGTGCGTGGGGGCAGTGGAACAGGGCGTGGCCGCATGATTGGCCGTTTGCGCGCCCTTGATATGGACATTGAAGCGTTGTTTCATGGTGAAGGCCATGCACCAGCTCCTTTAAGTGAGGATGAAAACATCGCAGGGCAGGAACCGACAGAACAAGCAGACGTTTGGAACATGCCAGAGTGGATTTTGCCCGAATTTGAAAGGTCCCTCGGTGAAGCGGCTGCAGATACTGCGGCGCTGCTGCAATCACGCGCGCCCATCACGTTGCGGGTCAATGTTGGCAAATGTAACGTCAATCAGGCGGCCGCGGATTTGGCAGAGATCGGTATCGAAACGCAGGCCAATCCTGTTTGTTCGACAGCACTGACAATTACTTCAGGCGAACGCAAACTGCGCAACAGCCCTGCATATCTTGAGGGTTGGGTTGAACTGCAAGACGCGTCGAGCCAAGCGATCGTTGCTGACCTTCCTGAAGCGGTGCAAGTTTTGGATTACTGCGCAGGCGGAGGCGGTAAAGCGCTGGCGCTTGCAGCGCAGGGTCGCCAAGTGATCGCGCATGATATCAACTTTGATCGTATGATGGATATCCCGGCGCGCGCTGAACGGGCAGGAACAAGCATCAAGCTTCTTGCTACGGATATGATCGAAGCTGAGGGTTTGTTCGACGTGGTCTTGGTTGATGCGCCGTGTTCAGGCAGTGGCGCATGGCGTCGCAGTCCAGAGGGAAAGTGGGCCTTAACCGAGGAGCGCCTGACGGAACTGACTGTGCTGCAAGACGATATCTTGGACGAAACCGTACAATATGTGTCTCAAAACGGGACGCTCGTGTTTGGTACCTGTTCTGTTTTCCAACGTGAGAATGAGGATCGCGTTTCTGCATTTCTTGAGCGCCATCCAGATTGGAAATGTGTGAAGCAGACCCGTTTAGATGTGTCTGATTTGGCAGATGGGTTTTTCGCGGCACACTTTAAGCGCGAGTAACACTGCCCAACAATCAACCTTAAGTGGCGCTTTGGGGCCGATTAAGAGGCGATTAACCGATCCTAAGCGATAAGCACTGCAGAGATTCTATTTCTGATTGGGGATATCCTTGGGGGACAGCACAGTTTCTGCAACTGTAATTCATCAGTTTACAGACAATGGTTATTACCGTTTTCGAGTTCTTCTGGGCGCTGCAGTTTTATGCGGTGCCCTTGGAATGCTGGCACCAGACACCCAAATACAATTGGTGTTTGTTACGATCGGCTTTTCAGTGTCCTTATTGACCACGGCCCTTTGGGGCATGGCATGGCAAGGAAAAAGGAAGCGCCAACATCGTTTGGCAATCCTTGCAGAGTTCATTGATCAAGATACGATTCCAAGCTTTGTTGTTTCGACTGATGGTTTGGTCGAATCCACCAATCGTGCAGGGCAGTCTACTTTTGCGCCTTCAGATGGTGAGACGTTGACCCGCATGCTGTCCAAAACCTTTGCCAATCCTGGTGGCATTTTGTTCCGTCTTCGTGAAAAAGCCGAACTAGCAGGATCAGCTCAAGAGACCATATTCACAAGGCAGGGGAACATGCGGTTGTCCGTTCATCGCATTGACACGGATGCTTGGCTTTGGCGGCTAGAGCAACGGCTCGAGGTGGATGCCATCAAGGGCGGCGAAACGGCCTCATTGCCGATGTTGATTACAGGGCGTCGTGGTGTGATCCTGTTTTTGAACGAAGCGGCTCGTATGCTTGTTGGTAAACGCTTGAGAACGTTAGCGGATGCCTTTCCTGAAACTGATCCCGAAAACGGTCAGCTGGTGACGCTGGTGACGCAAAAGGGTAACGTGCCAACCCGTGTTGCCGTTTTGGATGCGGGGGTTGGTCGCACTGCGATTTATCTGATTCCGGTAGAGGGTCTTGGGAATTCGAAGGGCGAAACGGTCAATTCGGATCAATTTGAGGAACTGCCGGTACCTTTGTTGCGCATGTCTATCGACGGTAAAATTCAGTCCTTTAACCCAGCTGCCTTCGTCTTTGTTGGTGATGCACTGCATGAAGGGGTGCAATTGGCAGATTTGATGGAAGGTCTTGGGCGTCCTTTGGTTGATTGGTTGGCAGAAACAGCCACTGGTCGGGCGGTTCAACACTCTGAATTTCTACGTCTGAAACGCAAAGACAAAGAGATATTTGTCCAAGTTGCTTTAACGCGGGTTGTGGATGATGACACGACATCGATTGTTGCCGTTCTGACAGATGCAACACAGCTCAAAACACTCGAAAATCAGTTTGTACAAAGTCAAAAGATGCAGGCGATTGGGCAGCTTGCTGGTGGTATCGCACACGATTTTAACAACTTTCTGACAGCCATTTCGGGGCATTGTGATCTTTTGCTATTGCGTCATGATCAAGGCGATGCAGACTATAGCGATCTGGTGCAAATTAACCAAAATTCCAATCGTGCGGCGGCTTTGGTTGGACAATTGCTGGCATTCTCAAGAAAGCAAACCTTGCGCCCTGAAATCGTGGATATGCGAGATACTCTTGCTGATCTTACACACTTGCTTAATCGATTGGTTGGCGAAAAGGTCAACTTAACATTGGGCCATGACCCAATTTTGAAGTCCATTCGCGCAGATAAGCGCCAATTGGAACAGGTATTGATGAATTTGGTGGTGAACGCGCGCGATGCAATGCCAAAGGGCGGCGAAATCCGGATCGAAACAGAAAGTCGAACGATTACTGACCCTACAAAACACGAACGCGTAACGGTGCCTGCAGGGGAATACGTTACCGTGCGTGTGCTAGATCAAGGGACGGGCATTAGCCCAGATATGCTTCAAAAAGTTTTTGAGCCCTTCTTTACTACCAAACGAACCGGCGATGGCACTGGCCTTGGCCTTTCGACGGCATATGGGATCGTAAAACAATCAGGTGGCTACATCTTTGTTGATAGTAAGTTGGGTGAGGGCACATGTTTCACACTGCTTTTCCCTGTAGCGGACAAAATCACTATTACTTCGGCACCCGAGGCCGCGCCCAAAAAGGATATGAGCGCAAACTTTGGCGAAGGTGTGGTTTTGCTGGTAGAAGATGAAGCACCGGTTCGTGCCTTTGCAAGCCGGGCATTGCGATTACGAGGTTACACAGTGCTAGAGGCGGATTCTGCCGAAAGCACCTTAAAAATACTAGAAGATGAAGGGCTGGCAGTCGACCTGTTCGTCACTGACGTCGTCATGCCGGGCAAAGATGGACCAAGTTGGGTCAAAGAAGCTTTGGTGATGCGAGCAAATGTACGAGTTGTGTTCGTATCCGGCTATGCAGAGGATAAATTTGATGACACGACAAACGTAATTTCAAACGCTGTGTTTTTACCAAAACCGGTTTCATTGAATGACTTGACAGACACAGTTCACCAACAACTAAACTGATTTGACACCACTATTGGATGCTTTCGTACAACTCAAATTCTGCTGCGCATTTGCGTCTGAAACGTGCTTCGACATCCGCGGACAAGGTTTGCGCAATCGTAGGTGACACGTTTTCTTGCTTCAGGTCAAATGTCACATTGAGGCGATCCGTCAGAAATTGCTGTAGCTTTGCCTGATCCTCGTACTTAAATAGATGAGTAATACCCGTTCCATTGGGCTGTGTTTCCATGAACTTGGATTGGGCACCAACATCGGCAAATCCGGGTTTTTTACCTTTCAGATAAGCCAACACGAAGTCATCAAAACTAATGCCTTGAGTTGAATTTGGCTTGCCCTTCATGAACGGGCGCTGACGATAGCGCCACCAACTTCCTAGCCAACTGATAGGCTCACGCATAACAGCTAGTAATTCCAACTCTACGTCGCAGACATTGGTGAACATTGGGCGCAAAAAGCGGTTGTAACGATAAACGGGCGCATGTTTCAGCATCGCGGGCTCTGAAATCACCATATCGGCACGATCGCGCAGTGCGGTTTCATAGGCTGTCGTGCCAGTCTTTGGGACCGATAAGAACGCGAGGCGCTCTTTATAAAAAATCAACATGTCAGCAGCCGCTTGTTTGAATTCGCTCTAAATCAGTTTGCGCAGGGCTGGGAAAACAATGCAATACTGTCCAACATGCCGAAGCCTTGTCGCCTAAACTCATACCCGAATTGTGGCGCAATAGTCGCGAGAGCCCCTCACCAAAAGATTTAGCTGAAAACCAGTTATTCATTTGGCTCGAGTACCTCACGCAAACGATCGCGCGCGCGTGCCAACCGCGACATAACTGTTCCGATGGGCCATCCCGTCAAATGCGCCAATTTCTTTGGCGATGTCTCGCCCGCGCACACATAGCGCATCAGACGTAACTGATTGTCGGGAAGTTGCTCGATCGCGTGCAATGTTTCAGCACAGATCAAACGATCCATTGCGATAGCGGGCGTGCTAGCGTCGTCGTCGTTTAATTCCTCAGGCGGCGCATGTCGGTGCCACTGCATACGCGCCTGATTGTGCAGAGTGCGCATCGTATAGGCGGGAAGGTTGTCGATTTTCTCGTGGCTTTGTTGGCGCGCAATCACGCGCACAATCGTATCCTGAACCAAATCTTCGGCGTCAGCCGGGTTATTGGTTAGCCGGCGCGCACGGCGTTTCAGGTTTGGCAGCAATGGGGTGAACGGGCAGGGCACGTCGCGTTTCATCTCTGGTCCTCCATGCTGTTGATGATGACAGCACCGCAGGGGATGAACAGACGGGGGTTTTCAGCCGATCAGAGCGTGGACCCCTTTTTGGGCTAAGGGCTGCGCATGGACCTCATTCGTTTCGGCGCAGACCCGCACAGGTCGCAAGGTGCGGGATGCAAACCCCAATTTGCGCATCATTCAAGGTGAGGGCCAAAACCGGTTCCTCGACAGAAACCACTCTGAAAAGGACGACACAGATGACAAACTTCAAAACAACCACCCTAATTGCAGCACTTGCTATCGCGGCACCAGCCGTTGCTATGGCACAAGCGATGGCAGACATCGATGTGAACGGTGATGGAGTGCTGACGATCGATGAAATGCAAGCCGTGTTCGATGACGTTTCAACAGACGGATTTTCTGCGATGGATTTAAATGCGGACGGTGTTCTGGATGTGGAAGAGGTCCAAGCGGCTCAAGAAGCCGGCCTGATGCCTGAAGGCTAAGACGATAGTCAGATCTGCAGAGGCACAGACAAAACGCAGCACCCGTGTGATCAGGTTATTGAACCTCTTCCTTTGATATGCAGATTGCGCCAGAATTCAGGCTGATGCCTAGATAGGTTTGAATGTATAAGGGTATAGGCGACGTTTACTGCCTATACCCTTTTCAATTTATCTAAGCGGGCAAGTGGATGTTGAACCTCGCGCGGATAGCGGCATCCAACACCGGATCAAAATGTGCCTTTGAGCGTTGGCTCAAGATTTCTTCTTTGCGTGCAATCGCGTTTTCGATCAAATCAGGCTTGTCTTTCTCAGCCCATTCCTTTGGTGACATCCGGTTCCCAAAGGTCGGATAGACACAATCCGTCTGCATCCTAGCAAGGGTTTGATCCGTTCCAAGGTAATGACCAGGTCCGCCCATGCAAACTTCAGTAATCTGATCCAACGCCATTGTTTCGTCATTGACCTCGACGCCACGCACGCAACGCAACGCTTGGCCAATAATGTCATCGCCCAATATGAGGGATTCATGGCAGAAGCCCAACAAGGACGCGTGCATTCCTGCAGCTTCGTAAACCATGTTCACACCTGACAGTCCGGCCATGACGTTTGAGCACATCTGTTCCCAACCCGCTTGCATGTCCGGCATTTTAGAATCCGTGGCACCTGCTGCAGCACCGCCCGGCAGGTCGTAGAACCGGTGCATCTGTCCGCAACCCGCAGTCAGCAATGCCTGTTCGCCAGAACCGATAGACATAGCACCTGTGCGCAAATCCAGTCCGAAAGGCCATGTGCCAAAGATCGCTGGTGCACCTGGTTTTACTGCGTTCACATAGACCAAACCTGCCAAACACTCTGCCACGGCTTGTACGATAGCGCCCGCAATTGTGGAAGGAGCCGTGGCACCAGACATACCGGCCGACAACAACAGAACAGGCATGCCTGCCTTGATGCATTCCTCCATAACTTGGCAAGACTCGGTTGCGAACTTCATCGGTGGCACAACAAAGCAGTTGGAGTTGGACATGAACGGACGCGCGCGCCATTTGTCTTCGCCCCCTGCAATCATGTGCAGCATTTCGATGGCGGGTGCCACAAACTCAGGTTCGGAAAAGGACATGCCAATGTGTTTTGTCGTGCCAGTGCAGGTCGCAAAGACACTGTTGTATTCCATTTCACAGTTGTCCGTGATGTCACGTGCAACCATCGGTCGTTGGCAAAAATGGATGTTGTCCAAGGTATCGCAGATATGGGCCGCGTCATGCAGGTCTTGGATCGTGGATTCACGATAATGCCGGCCATGGACGTCTACCAAATGAACTGCAGCGCCCGCAGTGCCGTAATGGACGCGGCTGCCGCCCAAATCCATGTCGTTAAGGCCGTCACGGCTGTGTAATGTCATGGAGCGGTTGGCTTTGGCAATCGTGTCCTCAACCAACGCACGGGGGAAACGGATGCGCCCGTCTTCGCCCTCAATTGCGCCGACGCTTGCAAGGTAAGCGACGCCTGAAGGCGGGGCGTCCGCCAACCCAATGGTTTCAAGGGCAGTCAGCGCAGCCTCGTGAATGTTTTGCACATCTATGTCTGTAAGGGGGTTATAACGCCCGCCGTCCATGCCTGGGCGAATGGGACGCATGCTTTCGGCCAATGGTGCTGCACGCGCTGCTCTGCGTGCGGCGCGGCCGCCGCTGCGGCCAGCGCTACGTGATGGGGTTTCGTCGTTCATGGGATATATCCTGTTGGGCTAATGGCTGAATTGACTTCAATTGCTGTCGATCAATTCAAAGCAGGGCGCCCCCGGGCCGCACGCCCACGTTCTGCGCCTATCGTACGCACAACCAGCTCAATTTTGCAGAAAGGTTCCTGCATTGCCGTCCTCCCAAACGTTCGTTGTATGAAGGGTGCCGCGAACAGATGTACCCTGTCGAGCCTGTTTGCGACCTATGTCGTTTTTGCATCATCAGCGGGGGGGGCGCAGATGTCATTCCATTTGGGCGTTCATTTGCTGCGTCAAATTGTGAGGTGGCGAAAAGGCGCGGGTCGCTTGGGGAATTAGGCGTTGGAATGCCGAAATGTAGAGTTTTGGAGGCATCCACTATGCCCTCAGAAATCGATCAGGCACGACCGGATCACGTTGTTGAATATGTCGACAACGAGATGAACAATGAACAGGATTTTGAAATGAAAACTCTAGTTACATTTGTAGCCTTAGTCACCGCCGCGACACCCGCATTTTCTGGCAGTATTGCCGAACCAGTCTATGATACCTCAGAAGTGGTCACCGAAGTGTTCGCGCCGGCGCCATCTTTTGGTGGTGAGTGGACCGGCTTTTACGGGGGTGTCCAGATCGGCAGATTGGATGTCGACGGGACAGGTGCCGCCGATGGTGATGATCTTGGATTTGGCGTGCATGCGGGTTACGATCATGATTTTGGCAGTTTTGTCCTTGGTGGTGAGCTTGATCACGATGTCACCGGCGTTGACCTGGGTGGTGCTACAACAGTTGATAACGTAACGCGGCTAAAACTTCGCGCCGGTTATGATATAGGGCGAACGCTTTTGTACGCGACGGCTGGCGTGGCGCGTCTTGATACCAGCATTGGATCTGAGAATGGCGAGTTTGGCGGCGTAGGTATGGCCTATCAACTGACAGACCAATTCGTTGTCGGGGGCGAAGTGCTGTCGCACAAATTTGACGACATCTCTGGTTCGGGTGTGGATGCGACGGCAACAAACCTGGCCTTGCGTGCATCGTTCCGTTTCTAATTTGATCAAGTTATTGGGGGCACACATATGTGCCCCCATCATTTCACCAGCGTCCGGATGCACCGCCACCGCTAGAGCGGCCACCACCAAACCCGCGTTTTTTTGAGCTAGAGCGGCGGTTGATCACATAGGTTGAGCTTTCGGAATGGTCACAACGCCCACAGTGCAGCGTTTTGTGCCCCGATCCTTTCGCGTCGCTGCTGGCATTGCGCGTGGTTGTTCGCCTGACGCTTAGTGCACCGCGGTGCATACAGGATGGGCACTTGCGCAGTTTGATCACCCTATCACCCAGCCAGCGGCGGAAGGTGAATACAACAGCCGCGAAAAGGCCAACGATGAATACCAGCGGGCTGTCGTTTGATTTTGGGGCAGGTTGCCCCAACGCATAGGGACGGGCTAGCAGGGCGATTGTAACCGCTACACCGTCTTTGATCCCACGTGCGTATTTATCGCTGCGAAAAGATGGCAAATAACTGCGGTCAATGACCCGACCAGCCTCGTTGTTCCAACTTGCATCATAGCCCGCACCCAGCTCAATCCGCATGGCGCGGTCATCTGGTAGGACCAAGACCAATATGCCGTCATTGCGTGTTGCATCCCCAATGCCCCAGTCGTTGAACAGATTGGTGGCGAATTCTTCCAGTGTTTCGTCAGGCGCATAGGGTGCTTGGCTTTCCAGCGTGACAACGGTCATTTGAATGCCCGTATCGGCCTTCAACAATTTCAGCATGCCGCGGACCTCTGCCAAATCCTTTGTATCGAGCAATTGGGCTAAATCGTTTACATGCGGCGAGATTGGCGAAGGATAGGGCTGTGCGATGCTGACCATTGGAAAGAGGCACAAAACCAAAGCATACAAAAAATGTCGCACCACGCTGTCCCTCAAACGATCAAAGTGTCCGCAAATTCACATAGGGTTTCTAGCGCCTGTACAAACGCACCATCCTCAATGGTCATCGCCACACGGATATGGCCTGCTGCCGCCGCGCCGAAGCTTTCACCGGGCATAACAGCGATATGGTGCGCGTCTAGCAATGCATAGGCAAAGGCTTCACCACTCATTCCAGTCGCACGAATATCCAGCATCATATACATTGCACCCTGTGCTGGGATCAGCCCAACGGTGCTTTGGTGCTCTAGGATTTCTTGGCCCAGCGCGCGGCGGCGGCGGAAAGGCGCAGCAATATCTTCCTCAAACGCGGGCCCTTGGTTTAGGGCAAAGTCACTGGCGTCCTGAATAAAGCCAGCAACGCCATATGTGGTGTGTGTGGCAAGGTTGATCAGGCTTTCGATCACTTCAGCTGGTCCAACGACCCATCCACACCGCGATCCCGTCATAGCGTGGGATTTGGACATCGAGCCCACAACCAAAGTGCGTTGTGCCATGTCGGGCAATGCGCGCGGGCTGATGTGTTCACCATCCCACACTTGAGTGTCATAGACTTCGTCAGAGATCAGCCACAGATCATGAGCCTTGCAGACATCTGCGATGCCTTCCAGCGTCTCAAGGGAATAGACTGTACCGGTGGGATTGTTCGGTGTGTTGATCAGCAGGGACTTGGCCCCCGCTGCACAGGCGTCGATATCACCAGCGCGGGGTTGGAATGCATCTTCTGCCCGTGTCTGGATCGCTTTGGGGATCGCCCCCACACCACGCAACGTTCCGGGGTAGGTGGCATAGAACGGATCAAGGTAAAGTGCGGTATCACCCGCGTCACATGCGACCATGTGCGCAGCAAACAATGCGGCTTGCCCCCCGGGGGTGATCAACACGTTCTCAGGAACTGTAGGGACGCCAGTACGCTCTTGGACACGTTTGGCCACAGTCTGGCGCAATGCATCTGTGCCAGGGACTGAAGCATAGCCAGTATGCCCACCCATAGCAGCTTTGTGCATATCCTGAAGAATAGGTGCGGCGGTGCGGATGTCGTGTTCACCAATGGTGAGCTCAACCACATCAATACCGTCTTTAATCATCTTACGGGCTTTGATGAACACCTCCCAACCGTCAGAACCATCACCCAGTAGGCCAGAGATACGTTGAGAGAGTTTCATAAGGTGTCATCCTGTAAGCGTGGCGTTCGACACAGGGGGACAGAGCCGCGCGATATTGTCAATTGGCTGTGTAGAGGGAAAGACAGCGATAAGGGCCATGTTCATAAATCAACATGGCCCGCTGATTGTTTTTAATCCAATTCAAGAACGATCTTACCGATATGTCCTTTTTCGCTAAAAGCACTTTGTGCCTTTGCGATGTCGCGTAGCGGATAGGCCTCAGCGACCAGAGGCGCAATTTCTTTGCGCTCGATCCGCTTTACAAGGTTCTTGAACACTTGTGGCTCAAGGATCGTGCAGCCAAAAAAGCTGAGGTCTTTGAGGTAGAGGGTGCGTACATCCAGTTCAACGATCGGACCAGCGATTGCACCAGCTACAGCGTACCGCCCATGAGGGCGCAATACATCAAGCAATGCGGGCCACTGGGGGCCAGCGACCAAGTCAATGACGACATCAACGCTATTTGCTCCGATAGCAGCAATTAGATCATCACCTCGATCAATGGTCTTCAGTGCACCCAATTCTAAGAGGGCCTTTGCCTTGGAGGCGCTGGTAACTGCAATCACCTTTGCACCACGCGCTTGCGCCAACTGAACAGTTGCGGATCCGACGCCACCAGATGCGCCTGTCACCAATACTGTCTCACCTTCGCGCAGGTTGGCACGCGTTAGCATATTTTCGGCTGTTGAGTACGAACAAGGGAAGGATGCCAATTCAGTGTCGGTCAGTTCGCAATCAATTGCGTGCGCGTATTGGTTAGCAATCCGAGTATACTGAGCAAAGCCACCGTCACACTTAGACCCGAAGTACCAAGGCGTCTCTAGCGTTTTGCCATTCACCTCACGAAGGCAGGGTTCGATCAATATGCGTTCGCCAATGCGGGCAGGATCAACCGCGGTGCCGACAGCAACAATTTCGCCGCAAACATCTGCGCCTTGAATGCGCGGGAATGTAAGGGGGGAACCGGTCCATGCTGCATCATCAGGAGATGAATCACCCTTTGAATACCATCCATTGCGCGTATTGATGTCCGTGTTGTTGACCCCTGCGGCTTTGACCCTGACGATTACATCGTTTTCAGAGGGGGCAGGTACAGCCAGGTCATCGCGCCATTCAAGCATTTCGGGACCACCGATGCCAATAAGAGCAACGCCAGACATTGTTTCGGGTAAAGCCATCTCAGTCTCCAATATTTTGAAAGCGGTCACTCTTGGAATACCTCAGGACTGTCAATCTGAACGCGAAACGATCTTCCTGCGTTAGCCCCAACTACACCGCAGCCATGTGCAGTTTAACAGATGTAGACTTTCCCAAACACTTGACCCAGCGCCCCTTCACAGGCTAAGCATCCGCCATGACACAACGCGCATTCATTATTATTTGCTGCATTACCTGCTGAACCATTCCAGCGGGCCTTTCTGTCATTCCATCTTCAGACTAGAATTGTTAAGCCCGCGCTGACTTGCGTAAGGACGTACACCATGACTGACATTTATCTATACAACACCAAGACACGGACCAAAGGGCAGCAGTTCACGCCCATTGATGATAAAAACGTGCGGATGTATGTCTGCGGGCCCACGGTATATGACCGCGCCCACCTTGGGAACGCGCGTCCTGTGATTGTGTTTGATGTGCTCAACCGATTGCTGCGTCACGTGTATGGGGACAAACACGTCACCTACGTGCGCAACTTCACGGATGTGGATGACAAGATCAACGCACGCGCAGCTGAAAGTGGTCGCAGCATTGGCGATATCACGGATGAGACGATCCAGTGGTTCCTTGATGACATGGGGGCAGTGGGGGCGATCGAACCTGACCACATGCCACGTGCCACCGCCTATATCGCGCCTATGGTTGCTATGATCGAAGACCTGATCGCTAAGGGACACGCATATGCGGCTGAGGGACACGTGTTGTTCTCTGTCTCTAGTTACGCAGAGTACGGATCACTCTCTGGCCGTTCCGTAGATGATATGATTGCGGGGGCACGAGTAGAGGTCGCCCCATATAAACGCGACCCTATGGATTTTGTCTTATGGAAGCCCTCAGACGCAGACACCCCCGGTTGGGACAGCCCATGGGGCCGTGGACGTCCGGGTTGGCACATTGAATGCTCTGCCATGGCGCATGACCTGCTTGGCGCACAGTTTGATATTCACGGAGGGGGGAATGACCTGACCTTCCCACACCACGAGAACGAGATTGCCCAGTCCAAATGCGCTGGGCACGATTTCGCGAACGTATGGCTGCACAATGAGATGCTACAGGTAGAGGGCAAGAAGATGTCCAAAAGCCTTGGTAACTTCTTTACGGTCCGTGATCTGCTGGATCAGGGGGTATCGGGAGAGGTCATTCGCCTTGTGATGCTATCCACGCATTACCGCAAACCTATGGATTGGACAGAGACCAAGCGTAAGGAAGCGGAGAAGACATTAAGTGACTGGATGTCTATTCTGCAAAAGCACGGGTACTCTGCCAAGACAGTAGAGATGCTAAAGGCTGCTGGGGACTGGGCTGCGGATGCTGAACTAATGGGTGTTCTAGGCAATGACCTGAACACACCGGGCGCATTGGCACGTTTGCATGTTCTGTCTAAGGGCCGCACTGCCGAAGCCCTTGCACTCTTTGCGCATGGGCTAGAGACCTTGGGCCTTGTGTCTGATTGGGGCGCGGTTGAAGCCTCTGCTTCTGACGGGGATGATCTGGCCGATTGGATTGCCCCTGTGATTGATCGTCTGTTGGTCGAACGTAGCACGGCACGCGCCGATAAAAACTGGGGCGAGGCGGATCGCCTAAGGGATTTGCTTAATGCTGCGGGTGTTCAAGTCACAGATATAGCGGGTGAAGCCAGCTGGGCCCAAGGTCCAGACTTTGACCCAAGCGTGTTGGAGGCCCTCAAATGACCCGCGAACGCCTCTACCTTTTCGACACCACCCTGCGCGATGGGCAACAAACCCAAGGGGTGCAGTTCTCGACCTCTGAGAAGATCCAGATCGCGAACGCCTTAGACGTGCTGGGCATCAACCATATTGAGGGCGGTTGGCCCGGTGCAAATCCGACCGACAGCGCCTTCTTTGACGAGGCCCCCAAAACCCGCGCTACAATGACTGCCTTTGGCATGACCAAACGCAATGGGATCTCTGCGGAAAACGATGATGTACTGGCGGCGGTGATCAATGCCAATACGCCCGCGGTCTGTCTGGTTGGCAAAACCCACGAATTTCACGTCACCACCGCGCTAGGCATCACGCTAGACGAAAACACTGACAATATTGCCCGCACATTTGCCTATCTCAAAGCACAGGGGCGCGAGGCGATCTTTGACGCCGAACACTTCTTTGACGGATACAAATCCAACCCAGCGTACGCGCTTGAGGCCATCAAAGCCGCATATGACAATGGCGCACGCTGGATCGCCTTGTGTGACACCAACGGTGGAACCTTGCCCGCAGATGTGGGCCGTATCACAGCAGAAGTGATTGAAGCGGGTATTCCGGGCGACCACTTGGGTATTCACACCCACAACGACACCGAAAACGCTGTGGCCTGTTCTTTGGCTGCTGTGGACGCAGGTGCGCGCCAAATCCAAGGGACGTTGAACGGGCTGGGAGAGCGCTGTGGCAATGCCAACCTTGTGACCCTGATCCCGATCTTATTGTTGAAAGAGCCGTACGCCAGCACATTTGAAACCGGTGTGCCCGCAGATGCATTGCAAAACCTATGTCGCACCAGCCGTATGTTGGACGAAATCCTGAACCGCGTCCCACAAAAACAAGCCGCCTTTGTCGGCTCCTCGGCCTTCGCGCATAAGGCGGGGCTGCACGCCAGTGCAATTCTGAAAGACCCAACAACTTACGAACACATCGAGCCATCGTTGGTTGGCAATGAACGTGTGATCCCGATGTCGAACCAAGCAGGGCAATCCAATCTGCGCCGTCGCTTGGAATCCGCAGGGATCGAAGTTGCGCCAAAAGACCCTGCATTGGGTCGCATTTTGGACCGCATCAAGGTGCGGGAAGCCGATGGATATTCCTATGACACCGCGCAAGCCAGTTTTGAGCTGTTGGCGCGCGATGAACTGGGCCTGATGCCAGACCTGTTTGAGGTGAAACGCTACCGGGTGACTGTCGAACGTCGCAAAAATAAACGTGATCAGATGGTTAGCCTGTCTGAGGCCGTGGTTGTTGTGAAGGTGAACGGCGAGAAAAAGCTGTCTGTCAGTGAATCCATGGACGAAACAGGCGGTGATCGTGGTCCTGTGAATGCTTTGTCCAAGGCATTGGCCAAAGACCTTGGTCCGTATCAATCAATGATCGACGACATGCACCTTGTCGATTTCAAAGTGCGTATCACTCAAGGCGGGGTCGAAGCCGTGACACGCGTGATCATCGATTACGAGGACGGGCAGGGCAACCGTTGGTCCACAGTTGGTGTCAGTGCGAACATAGTCGACGCATCGTTTGAGGCGTTGCTTGATGGTATCCGTTGGAAAATCTTGCGCGATACACCCATCAATAAGTAACCTTGACGTTACATTTTTATGCCTCTAGTGTAACTCATAGGTTACATTGGGGGCGTAAGATATGGCACTACAAGATACAGACATTTCAAAAGTTCGCACAATCCTGTTGGGTATCACGGGGCTTAGCTGTTTGGTTTATGCCATCTTGGCGATTGCGCAGAATGATCCGCAACCCATATGGTGGTTTATCCCGATGACGGCGGGTTTGCTTGCCAGTGTTGGTATCGCTATTGCTTTTCTTCTGGGTGACAGCTCTGCGCGGCAGATGGCACATGATGAGATGTATGATGAGCTGAACCACCGCGCACAGCGCCATGCCTATTGGATTGCTGTTCTAATGTACCCTATTTTTGCCGTCATCATCATGGCGACGGGCCTCTCATGGGAAACCACTTTTGCCGCGATGGGCACCCTTACAGGCGCGTCCTACTTATTACTGCTCACATTTTATGAATGGCGCATGTCATGATTGGGCTGCACAACTCCCTCAAAGAGTTGCGTAAGGTCAAAGGGTTAACCCAAGCTGACCTTGCGAGTACCGCAGGTGTGTCACGTAAAACGATAAACACAATTGAGAACAAAGTCTTTGTGCCCTCAACCGTACTTGCGTTGACCCTAGCCAAAGTTTTGGACATTTCTGTACATGACATTTTCGAGTTGGAAGAATGATGGTGAAAAAGATGCTTACAATGTTTCTTACCTCTGTCTTAGTCACGCTTGGCGTTGCTGTCCTTTTGGTGGTCACAGACCCGATTAAAAAGTGACCGCCAATCAAAAGCTTGGATTTTGACGCGGCACTTGGCCAAGATTTAAGCGACCTACCTGAAACTCAACCCGTCACCATGCGTGATGGAAATACCATCGCAGTACGCCGGTATGGTGCAGGTGGCATCGATAAGCCCTTGTTGATCATGGTGCACGGTTCTGGCTGGCATGGGATGCAGTTTCATGGGTTGGCCAAAGGGTTGGCGACGCAAGCAGATGTCGTGGTCCCAGATTTGCGTGGACACGGCGTGACCCCACAAAGGCGCGGTGACATTGATTACATCAACCAGTTTGAGGACGATTTGGCGGATCTGATCAAAACGACCGCACAGCCCAATCAAAAGGTTGTCATGCTTGGTCACTCCTCTGGTGGCGGCCTTGTGGTGCGCTTTGCTGGCGGGAAACACGGTGAAATGATTGATCACGCTGTGCTTTTGGCCCCATTTCTAAAACACAACGCGCCCACAACGCGCGAAAATTCAGGTGGATGGGCACATGTATATCTTCGACGCCTGATTGGGTTGTCGATCTTGAATACTTTCCGCATAACGGCCCTGAACCATCTTGGTGTGATCCAATTCAGTATGCCACAGCAGGTTTTAGACGGACCTTTGGGTGACACTGCCACTACGCAATATAGCTATCGTTTGAACACTGGCTTTGCGCCGCGCGGCGACTATTTGTGCGATATTGCTGCACTTCCAGCCTTCACTGTCATAACTGGATCCGCGGATGAATCATTTGTCGCGGCACAATATCAACCTTTGATGTCATCTGTGACTGGCAAGGGGCGCTATCTGGTGGTACCCGACATCGGGCATCTTGCGATTGTGGATGCAGATGAAACGCTTGCTGCGATCAAAGAGGACCTCAGTGGAATTTAACGATGATATAAAAGCCTGCGCTGGCTTGGTTGAACGGGGCGATCCGGAGCGCTTTCGCACTGTGATGGCAGCCCCGTTGGCTGCGCGTCCTGTGATGTTTACGCTTTATGCCCTGAACGTCGAAGTTGCACGCGCACCATGGGTAACCAAAGAGGCGATGATCGCCGAGATGCGTTTGCAATGGTGGCGCGATGTCTTGGAAGAAATTAGTCTGGGCAAAGCACCGCGCAGACATGAGGTGGCCACACCCTTGTCACAAATTCTCACGCCCGGCGATGCCAAGATGTTAGATCAGCTGGTGGCGATAAGGCGTTGGGATATATACAAAGATGCCTTTGAAGATGCTGAACACTTTGATCGGTATATAGATCAAACAGCAGGGCATCTTATGGTCGCCACAGCAAGACGTTTGGGCGAATGTGACGAAGCTGTGGTGCGTGATGTGGCCTGTGCGGCTGGCTTGGCCACATGGTTCCAAGCGGTGCCAAAGCTTGAGGAAGAAAAACGTATTCCGATGGTCGATGGACGCGCAGAGGCGATCCAAGAGCTGGCGCAATCTGGCCTTGACCGCCTGACCAAAGCGCGCAAATCGCGCAACGCCGTGTCCAAGGCATCACGTCCTGCTTTGTGGTCAGCGCTATCTGCGCAAAAGGTGCTGCAACAGGTGATAGCGGACCCTTATATTGTGGCAGAGGGGGCGATACGCCCCGTTCAGGGCGACCTTGCTTGGGCTGCCTTCACGGGGCGCTGGTAGCTTATCTTAGGGCGCGGGCTTTTCTTCAGGCCGCGTCACCAACCAGATCAACGCACCAGCGGCGAGGACCAAGAACGGTGCCATCGCATAGTTCACCGCAGCCCAGCCTTGAACTGCGCTGCCACCAGAACAATTCATCAATCCGCCGGAGGCAAGCGACGCGATCGTGACGCCGCCAAAGACCAACAAGTCATTCAGGCCCTGCATACGTCCACGCTCGTGAACTGTATGTGCACCTGCCAACATGGATGTGGCCCCAATAAAGCCGAAGTTCCAACCAATACCTAGCAATATCAATGCGATAAAGAAATTGGGCAGGGCCACGCCGCTCAGCGCAACGATGCCAGCACTGCCAAGGATCGCAATGCCCAGCCCCATGATCTTTTCAACGCCAAAGCGGGCGATCAGGTGGCCGGTAAAGAAGGAGGGAATGAACATCGCCAAAACGTGGCCCGTGACCACATCCGCGGCAGTGCCCTTGGTGAACCCACAGCCCACAACGGCTAAAGGCGTCGAGGTCATGACCAAGTTCATCAAGGCGTATGATACCATTGCACAGATCACCGCGACCGCGATCCGTGGCGTTGTGATCAGTTCCCAACGGGTACGCCCTTTGGGGGTGTCTGCAGTCGGGGCCTCAGGTTTGGGCATATCCACGAATAGAAATAGGGCTGATCCGACGACATTGATGACGATCACCGCTAAATAAGTCCCTAGGAAAGGGACCACCATCGCGTCAGAAGTGACCTTGAACAGTTGCGGGCCAAGCACCGCAGCAACAAGCCCACCTGCCATAACGTATGAGATCGCCTTGGGACGGAATGCATCGGACGCAGAATCTGCCGCGGCAAAGCGGTAAAAACCCTGCGCGGACATGTAGACACCGGTAAAGAAACTCCCGACCAAGAATAATGGGAAGCTGCTGATGTATAAGGCGTAGGCACAAACAGCAGCACCAATAGCGCCACCCAATGTCCCCAACCAAAAACCAACGCGCCGGCCATGGTTTTGCATAATCGATGAAACAGGGGTCGCAGATAGCATCGATCCCAGCACGATCATCGAAATCGGCAAGGTCGCAAAGCAAACGTTTGACGCCAGCGATTGCCCAGCCAAGCCACCAATCGTGAAAATGAGCGGCATCTGCGCGCCCAATATTGCTTGGGCTAAGACCAAAACGGTGACGTTGCGAACGGCACGTTTGTGCGAAACGGGATCTGAATTTGAATCTGTCATGAATTCGCGATAGCCCTTAGGTTGAGCATGGGCAATAGGCCCTTGCTTTAACGCTAGGTAAAATGATGAAGCTGCTGTTGATTGCGGGAATGGGGGAAAGCGTCGCTTTGGCGCGTGAACTCTCTGTAATTGAAGGGCATGAGGTCATTTGCGTGACGGAAGGGCGCGCAGTCGCCCGCGCCGAACCACCTGCAAAAATATATGACGGTACATTTGAAACTGATGCGGATTTTGCCGGATACGTAGCCTCTGAGCGGTTTGACATGGTTGTGGATGCGGCCCATCCGTTTGAGGCCCGCCTTGGCACCATCGCACGCGGTTTAGAACTGCCTTACCTGCGCGTTATCCGCGAAGAATGGACACCCAAGCAAAATGAAGACTGGATCAGTGTTACCTCAATGAAAGAGGCTGTTGCTGCCCTCCCAAAAGGCGCGCGTGTGTTCCTTGCCACGGGGCGGGGCAGTGTTCATGCGTTTCAGGATCGCGCCGATGTATACGTCATGTGCCGCCAGCTAGAACAACATGACCGTGCCTTTCCCCTAGAAAATGGCGAATACATATTTGGCGAAGGTCCGTTTTCAGTGACCGCAGAAATGCAAACACTTCAATCTCTTAAGGTAGATTGCCTGATCCTGCGCAATTCAGGCAGCGTTCAGGGACGCAGCAAAGTCGATGCCGCTGGTAACCTTGGGATAAAGGTTATTATGATCCAAAAAACTGATATGGGCGTGCCCCAATTACAAACGGCAACATTCATGGATGTCGCAAAACGGGTGGCTGGTTATGCGGATCATTGAAACAGACGCGGATGTTGCTGAAGGCGCTGCGTGGCTTGCCGCACACCATGAACGCCTTGCCTATGCGTTGTCCGAAACGGGGCCACTGCCGTTGCGCCGCAGACCTGATGGCTTTGCCCAATTACTTAGTGCGATCATTTCACAACAAGTGTCGGTCGCCTCTGCCGCCGCAATCTGGAAACGGATGGAAGATGCAGGTCTAACGACCGAAGCCGCAGTTCTAGCCGCGGGTGAGGATGGACTGCGCAGCGCGGGGTTAAGCCGCCAAAAGATTGCGTATTCCCAAGCCCTCGCAGAGGCGCAGATTGACTATGATGCATTGCGCCACGCGTCAGATACTGACGTGATGTCTACCCTTACGGCTGTCAAAGGCATTGGGATTTGGACGGCTGAAATCTATGCGATGTTTTCGCTTGGGCGTTGCGATGTCTTTGCGCCGGGTGATTTAGCGCTGCAAGTCGCCGCCCAGGACCTTTATAGGTTGTCGGAACGACCAAAGGAAAAAGAGCTGTGGCAGATGTCACTGGATTGGTCGCCATGGCGGTCGGTTGCAGCGCGGCTGTTGTTTGCGTACTACCACATTGCAAAGGGCAGGGAAGGTATCTGATGACACGAGTATTGAATGCAGAGCGGCGCGAGCCGGTTTCGGGCGAAACACGATCTGTTGTTGTGTTTGTGCATGGCTACGGAGCCAACGGCGCAGACCTTTTGGGGTTGGCTGATCCACTGAGCGAGCACCTTCCAGATACCTTGTTTATCGCACCTGATGCGCCTGAATTGATCCCTGGTATGCCAAACGGATACCAATGGTTCCCGATCCCATACATCGACGGTTCATCCGAAGAAGAATCCGAGCGCGGCATGGACGCTGCCGTTGAGGATTTTAATTCCTTCTTGGATGCCCTGATGGTCGATGAAGATGTTCTTCCTGAACAGGTTGTTCTGTTCGGCTTCTCCCAAGGGGCCATGATGAGCCTGCACATCGCGCCGCGCCGCGAAGATGAAATTGCAGGCGTCGTTGCCATTGCAGGGCGTTTGTTGCGTCCAGATTTGTTGGCTGATGAAGTTGTAGGCCGTCCACCAATCTTGTTGGTTCACGGCGATCAAGATGATGTTGTGCCACCGCAATCCCTGCAATTGGCAGCCGAAGCCTTACAAGAAGCGGGATGGAAAGACGTCTTTGCCCACGTGATGCAGGGCACCGCCCACGGGATCGCACCTGATGGCCTATCTGTTTCATTAGCCTTTATGCGTGACAAACTAGGGCTCTGACCCGTCACCATAGCGTTACAAACTTAGCCTAATTCATACACGAGATGTTGTGGGGCAGCTTGGGGTTGCAAGCTGTCAACCACGATATATAGTCATAGGTGCAGGATCAGGGATCCGTCCCCGAGAATGCTGTTAGACACAGTATGGGTAAGGATGGCACGCAATATGGCCAATGACTTAGGCAGTACTCTTAACACCGATTTTCGCGCCGACTTGGTGGGCGGCCCCAGCGCGAGGAGTAAACATCCGGCGTTGGTGTTGAATGCGGATTATCGACCGCTCAGTTATTATCCCTTGTCTTTATGGACATGGCAGGACGCGGTCAAAGCCGCGTGGCTGGATCGGGTCGATATTGTGGCGGAATACGATGACGTGGTGCATTCCCCAAGTACGGTGATCAGAATACCGTCTGTTGTTGTCCTAAAAGATTATGTCAAACCTCAAAAGCGCGTGGGCTTCACGCGCTTTAATTTATTTTTGAGGGATGAATTCAGATGCCAGTATTGTGGAAAGAGTGGCGAACTTACCTTTGACCACGTTGTTCCACGTGCCTCTGGCGGCGTGACCAGTTGGCAAAACGTTGTTGCGGCCTGTAGCCCATGCAATCTGCGTAAAGGCTGCAAATCGCTTCACCACACAGGAATGAACCTGAGGAAACCACCGCGCCAACCCGCCGCCGAGGAATTGCGCAACATGGGCCGCAAATTCCCACCCAACCATCTTCACGATAGTTGGATGGACTTTCTGTATTGGGATGCAGAGCTAGAGGCGTAATAGGGGGAGTTGAGGTTAACTTATCAGCGCTTATCGGATTTCCTGTTGCAACACCTGATGTTTTAGGCGGGGAATCATTTCCCATAGAATTTCTTTGCATCGTGGGCAAAACTTGGAAGCATCCCGAAGTCAAAAATTAAGACGCACTCCAAGGACCAACTGTCTTCGGATGAACAGCCCTCTTTGAGCACAACTTTGATTGCGACGTGACCTAAAGCACTGCATGTCGCAGCTAAGCTCATATCTCTTTCCAAAGGTTCCCAAAGTTTGACATCGCTCCATGGCTTATTTTGCAACGAGAGATGTTCGAAAAATTCGGTGAAGCCATCAGTCTTATTAAAATCATACGTACTGATTTTTTTGCTAGCTTGCATACTGGGCGTTTCGACTTCAACTTCGAAATAGTGCAGTTCTTTGTTCGAAAATTGTAGCGAAGATGCAGGGTTCGCGGATCTCAAAATAAAAGCGTTTGGCGCGCTTTTGGACTTTAAATACATCTTTACCCCTCTCGCGAATGTTTCGCCACAATAGCGTTTGGTTCCAACGAAGACAATTCTAACGTGCATCACATTACGCCCGTTACACGATGTGCGCGCTTCGTTTCGGAGCTGGTAATCTCTCATAGATTGTGAATCCAATGAGGGCCTACTTAAAAAGCAATACCCAAGTAAACTTCACCCCGCCCGTTGCAACATCCCAAACAGATCGCGTGGGTCTTCTGGATCTGCCAGCAGATCAAGCGGATGGAACAGTTTGGTCGCTTTGATCTGATCGCGCACATAGCGCAGGGCGCTAAAGTCCTCGATTGCGAAGCCGACACTGTCGAACAGAGTGATCTGTGCCTCTGATGTGCGCCCATCGGCCTGTCCCGTCATGACCTGCCAAAGTTCAGTGACTGGATGATCCGTTGCCAATTGCTGAATTTCGCCTTCAATCCGTGTCTGTTCGGGATATTCCACAAAGATCTCTGAGCGATGCAGGATCGCTTCGGCCAGTTCTGTTTTGCCCGGACAATCGCCACCAATCGCGTTGATGTGGACACCCGCGCCGACCATGTTGTCGGTCAGGATCGTGGCATATGCCTTGTCAGCCGTGCATGTGGTGATGATATGGGCACCCTCAATGGCCTCTTGGCCGGTTTTGCAGGCGACAATTTTCATACCAGTGCCTTGCAAGTTCGCCGCACATTTTGCGGTGGCGGCAGCATCAATGTCATACAATCGCACCTCATCAATCCCAACGATGGCTTGCATGGCGGTTGCCTGAAATTCGGACTGTGCCCCATTGCCGATCATTGCCATGACGCGTGCGCCCTTTGGGGCCAATAACTTTGCCACAACAGCCGAAGTTGCCGCGGTGCGCAGGGCAGTGAGCAAGGTCATCTCTGTCAACAACACAGGATAACCACTGGCCACATCCGCCAACAACCCAAAGGCCACGACAGTTTGCAACCCTTCTTCGGTGTTCTTGGGGTGGCAGTTGACGTATTTAAATCCGTAATCAAGACCATCCGAGGTTGGCATCAACTCCATCACGCCATCATCAGTGTGGCTGCCGACGCGTGGTGTCTTATCAAAGCTTTCCCAGCGCTTGAAATCAGCCTCAACATAGCTGGAAATGCCTTTCAGCATGTCATGCAGCCCAATGTGTTGGATCAGCTTCATCATGTGGTCGACAGAAACAAATGGGACCAGTGCTTTGTCGGAGGGGTTTAGGTTGATCATATCAGTGTCCTTAATCAAAAGCGCGGGTAGGGCGGTCAAACACTTTGCGCCCCATGGCAGAGGCGGTCAGTTCGACCATTAATTGTGCGGTGCGGCCGCGTTCATCTAGGAACGGGTTTAGCTCGACCAAATCCAGCGACGTCATCAAGGCGCTGTCGTGCAGCATCTCCATCACCAGATGGGCTTCGCGCACAGTGGCACCGCCAGGGACAGTTGTACCAACGGCTGGGGCCACGGATGGATCAAGGAAATCAACATCCAACGAGACATGTAGCAAGCCGTTGGCGGCCTTCACGTCTGCAAGGAATTGGGCCAATGGCCTTGCAATCCCACCTTCATCAATTGCACGCATTTCATAACTGCGGATGGCCGTGTCCTGCATATCCTCGCGTTCGGCCTGATCCACGGACCGCAGACCAATGAGGCAGATGTTCTCATGCGGCACAGGGTGTTCAAATGTCGGAAACCCATCGAACCCTTCGCGCCCTGACAAATAGCCAACGGGGGTGCCGTGCAGGTTGCCGGAACTGGTGGTGTGGGGCGTGTGGAAATCCGTATGTGCATCAAGCCACAGGATGAACAATGGCCGGTCGGCTTGTGCAGCGTGACGCGCAACGCCCAAAACGGTGCCAAGCGATAGGGCGTGATCGCCACCCATAAAGATAGGTACACTGCCTTTCATTGCGGATTGTGCAGCGTCGGCCAGTGCTTCTGTCCACGCGATGTTTTCGGGAAGGGCGTATATCGTGTCAGACGGCGCGGCCTTGTGCGCATTGGGCGCGACATTGCCTGCGTCCTGGACGCTATGGCCTAATTCGCGCAATGCCTCCGGTAAACCGGCCGTGCGGTACGCATCTGGACCCATAAGGCATCCAGCGCGTTGCTTGCCACAATCCAGCGGGGCGCCGATAAGCGTGATATCATGTGTGTTCATTATTGGTCCCATTTTAGCTTTGAGAACAATATGATGAATGAATTGGTTGCATTGCAGTCATCAAATTGACCATAACGAAACCTAATTAAACGATATGGAAGAAGTTGTGAACGAAACGGATACCGCCATAATTGCTGCCCTTCGCCATGACGCGCGTGCTTCGCTGTCTGATTTGGCGGCAAGATTGGGCGTGTCGCGGACTACAGTCAGAGGGCGTATTGAGCGGCTGCGCCAAAAAGGTGAGATCGTTGGTTTTACCGTTGTGATGCGGCAGGACACATTAAGTGATCCCGTGCGTGGCCTGATGATGATCGGTATTGAAGGGCGTGGAACAGACAAGATCATTCGCCAACTCAACGGCATGCCCGAATTGAGGGCAGTTCACTCGACCAATGGGCGTTGGGATGTGATCGTCGAAGTTGGAACAGACACACTCGAGAGCTTTGACGAGGTTTTGACCCGCATTCGCAGGCTAGATGGTATTGTCGCTAGTGAAACAAGTTTGCTGCTTACAACACGCAAGTCGACTTAACGGCGTTTCATCGCCATCAGCCATAGACCACAGAGCACGATTGAGACGATGGCGTTCCAACCTGCCATACTGATGCCTGCCAGTTGCCATGGAATATCATCGCAGCGCACCAAAGGGGCCGCCATGATCTGAGCCAACAGATCATCCGCACTCATGTTGTCGATTGCGCTTGAGGTGCAGCTGGTGGGACCTTCAAAGATGCCCTGTTCAACACCTGCATGATAAACGCCAATGACGGCTGTGGTTGCTGTAGACAATGCACCGGCTAAAATGATGCCAGTGCGCAACCACGCATTCTCAAAGCTTAGCGCAAGCGCACCCAAAGCAATGGCAACCACGTGTGGGTAACGTTGCCAGATACACAGCTTGCACGGGGCCATACCGCCAATATGTTGAAAGGCGAGGGCCCCCAACATCAATGCGGCAGAGCCAAGAGCCGCAGCCATAAAATACTGTTTTTGGGTCATAGGAACTTCACCGCTGCAAAACCGGCGACTAAGATCACCACGAATAATGTGAACATAAGGCCTAAACGGCGCTCAATGAAATCACGAATTGGTGCGCCAAAGGTGCGCAGCAATGCCGCGACGACAAAGAAACGCAACGCGCGCGCCAATATTGAGGTCATGATGAAGGTGGCCAACGGCATTCCGGTCCAGCCGGACATGATTGTGATGACCTTATAAGGGAAGGGGGTCACACCAGCGGTGAGGACGGCCCAGAAACCCATGTCATTAAAGCGTGTGCTGAACTCCGCCATAGAATCCGCTTTGCCAAGGCTGGCAAGGATCGGTTCGCCAATCGTTTCAAATGCCAGTGCGCCAATTGCGTATCCAAACAATCCACCAAGGACCGAAGCCGCTAGGGCGACGCCCGCGATCAACCATGCGCGACGCGGCTGCGCCAAGATCATTGGAATCATGATGACGTCTGGAGGAATCGGAAAGAAAGAACTTTCGACAAATGCGACCAATGCCAGAACCCACAATGCATTTGGGTGTTCGGCCATACGAATAGTCCAAGCGTAAAGTCTTTTTAACATTTTAAATTGATCCCTCAGAACACTTATTTTTAAAGATGTAATGCCGTGGGAAACGCACAAATGTCAAAGGGTCTTAAAAAGAGCCGAAATATGCACTTTACGCCGCTCAAAGAGCACGTTAGATGAAGCGCATGAGGCCCAAGTGGCGGAATGGTAGACGCGGTGGATTCAAAATCCACTTCTGTAACAGGAGTGCCGGTTCGAGTCCGGCCTTGGGTACCAATTAAATGGTACAGCCTCATAATTCCAAATAGATAGAATTCGATGCCGATAAGGCGCGTGCCTTAAATGTTGTTCGGGGTTCGTTTCCCGTTTTGAACGTCCATGCGATTCGCAGAATTGTGTCATAATATCTTTCGATATTCTATCAATCGAAAGGTTTTGCAATCATTGGTGGGCTATCGTGAACAATTTTTTTTTAGGCTGACCTAGCGTCAAGCTGCCCATTTATTGGTCTACTTAAGATTGATCGGTTCCATTTTGCAAAACAATCCTATTTTTGCTTCTGCTATCGAAAACGTTAAAAAATCATTAGTGGCATAGGTTTGTGGATAATTTACGTTTTTTTATTGTTTCGGTCTTGGAAACAGAAAACCACCCTATGGTAGAGACGGGGGCAGTGCAGTCTTTACGCATTTAGTTCTAAAAGCTTGGAAGTCAGTAATTTGACACTGATTTTTCTCTTTTTTTGACGTCAATCAGTGGCTATGAGTTCTTCAAGCCCACTGGGGGGCGATGTCTAAAGGTCACGGGGGCGACCGCACTACATAGTATCTTTCGAGATACTTTGTATCTTTAGGGGTATGAATGATGTGCGCTCGTCGGATTACTGCCGCAATCTATCAAGCGCTAACACGGAACGAGAAGGCCGCTAAATTGCCTTTAATCGGTCTTGGTTTTGGCTCGAGTGCCATTCATTCACTCTCCTGAAAATACCGATGTGCGAGCCGCCCTGCGCTCTTTGCATCGTTTCAAAATGGGTAATGGTTTTATAAGTCCGCGTTTTTGCGGCGAGCGCACTGGGCGCTGTTTTGAGGAGAAGTAACGAGATGGCCAATTTGATTTATATGGGGAACTTCAGTTCCTTGAATGTTGATCCAACAGAATCAAACTACAACGCAGAGAATGCGGCGTTGTTGAACGGGGTCTCGGCGGATCACACTACACTTCAAATTGTAAATGCATCTATTACAGACGGTGGTGATGGTGTCGTAAATGATGATGACTACGGCACGAGTGATTGCATCTATTACAACACAGGCAGTGGCGCGACTGCAGCCGTGACTGATACAAGCTTACAAGCGAATGTCTGAGGTGCCCCTAGTTTCTTAGACGCCTGCCTCGTTCATTCTCTGTTGTTTCATTTCATAGTCAACCGGTGACAGCATGCCATTGTTCGTGTGCTTGCGTGTTGGTTTGTAGAACATCTCGATGTAGTCGAACACGTCCTGCCTTGCTGCGTCGCGTGTCAGG
>Ga0115547_1000037_pt1 | contig 95467 bp, 111 predicted proteins | sample COGITO_mtgs_1004_3_FD_87185 | JGI IMG/M metagenome (GOLD analysis project Ga0115547, IMG submission 87185) | Pelagic marine microbial communities from North Sea - COGITO_mtgs_100420 | ecosystem: Environmental > Aquatic > Marine > Epipelagic | place: Germany:Helgoland, sampling site Kabeltonne...
CTGGAACTCGAAGCACTAATTATTACTAAAGATAACAATGCAGATTTTGTTCCCGATTTGTCCCGTCCTAGGGCAAATCGCTGGAACTCGAAGCACTAATTATTACTAAAGATAACAATGCAGTATTTGTTCCCGATTTGTCTTACATCAGATACAGAAAAAGCCTGCGGTTGTAATAACATCCGCAGGCACTTTTGTTATGTCACGAAGCAACATAGTACTCTCCCCCGATGGTTTTTAAGTGTGGCCATGTTTCACCTTCAACGGTGCGCTCAATCGATCTATCGATTGGCTCACCTACAGAAGTCAGTGTAAAACGATGTTCACCTTTTTTGACTCGTGTGTGCTGCACCAACGAAGGCTCAAGATAGGATGTAATAATCCTGTAAGCCTTAAGTAGATGCAACGGATCGGCACCCTCATTTACGATGAGGGTCAGGTCCCAAGTCAGAGGAGGAGGGTGTGGTTTGTGAAGAACAGTTTCCATTGGGCGGCTCCTTTGTTGTAGTACTTTAATAATGCCATGCTCATGTATAAAGTAAAGGATTGACAGGCACGCCTGTCAATCCTTCTGTTACTGGTACATTGGGTTGTGAGCAACCATTAATACTTCATCTTGCCATGCGCCGTCTTTGAATACATGTTCTGGATAGGTTCCAATCACATGAAAACCACATTTTTCATAACACCGTTTACCTCGTGGATTATTTCCTAAAACACTCAACGTGACTGACCGTAGGTTCCTACGTGTAAATGCATATGCCAGCATGAGATTGAGTACTTCTGTACCGTGACCATTGCCCCAGTAATCTTCATTGCCGATGACAATCCCAAAGACTGCAGTCTGGTTAAGCTGATTGATATTGTGTAGTCCTGTATTGCCAATGAGTTTCTGGTCCTTCTTGTGCCAGATGCCAAATACAATTTTATCGGGTGTGGTGTATGCATCAGCAATGAAAGCATCCTCTATAGGAAGTGTCATAGGTGTTGCCCCACGACTCAGAAATTTATTTACCTTAGGATTATTAATCCAGGGTAACATGGTCGTATTATCATGTGCCTCTAAAAGAACGAGGTCAATTTCCGCACCTGAAAGGAACGTTTGTCTGCTGTTGTTCATACCTTTTCTCCATTAGGGTCTGATAATGAGGCTTTAAATAAATCACCTCAGCTGCGATGCAGCCGAGGTGATAGTTCTGTATTAGTCTTGAGTTAGTTATTGTGGATGTAATAACTATATGCAGATTTACGAGAACCATAGCCACGGCTGGATCGAATTTTTAGGAGGCGGGTAAGCGATTGCATGCAACCATAAAAGCCGTTACCTTTCTTAATAAAGGCAGTTTCAATAGTTCGATTCGTAAAATTGTGGTTGTTTGGTCCCATAATGTTTCTGTTAGTACTAGTGATGACGTACCGTCTTTTAAAATCTTACACGTCAGATGCATATAAGATACTACCGTGTGGAGGCCTTGCCTCCACACGGTATGTTTATTCGTTGACAGCTATCCGTCGTAGAGATGTGTTGATTCCTGTAGATTTTATGGTACAGTTCGACTTAGAAACGTCAAGGAGAGATACGTAGTGACCAATCAATTGTATGAAAAAACTGCAAGTTTTGTTTACAACCCAGTCTATGGCATGCTTTGCTCTACTCCAGCAGCATTTCACATCAGGTCAAAAATCGAGTTCGGCAAGCCTTTGATGGACGAGGTAGGGGAAGATCCTCATACTCAAAAAACAACTCTATTCAATGAAAATGACGATCCTGAATATGAAATTCATGAAACATACTCAGGCTTTTGGAAATATAACGCGACGGCGACACTTATTCTTCACATTCCGTTTCGAGGGCCTATTCTAACGTGGAGCTTTATGCTTCAAGGTAGGTTTAGTGATACGGTTTGTAAAGACAAAGACCGGAATATTTTTGACCAGGTAGAAAAAATGTGGATGCGAGCAAGCCGAAGTCGGTTCGACCATAAAGATATCTTTACTCCACGGGGCATAGATTTTGATGATGGAGACGATTCATATCGATGTAATGTGGAGGGAGATTGGGAATTTTTTTCAGGCAGTGAAAGAGTACTCATTTCAGGTAAAACAGTATGGACTGCAACGTTCATGGGTCAGTATCTTCAAGGGGTGGCTATATAAAGCAAAGACACAGCATGAGCTGTGTCTTTTTAGTGCAGATGGAGGTTAACGTTTTAGATAACGAGAGAAAAATCCAACTGTCTTTCCTCAAGATCTGCTCGCGTAAGCTTAATCTTCACTGCTTGTCCAAGTGAGTATGTCGTTCCTGTCCGCTCACCCTTGATGCGGTATTTGTCGGATTCGTTTTTGAAGTAGTCTCCCTTGATGCTCCCAAGTCGAACCATCCCTTCAGCCATTGAGTTCTTTTCTTGTACGTAAATACCCCAGTCAGTCACCCCCGTGATAATTCCGTCGAATTCTTCTCCAACTTTATCAATCATGTATTCTACCTGTTTGTACTTTACTGAGTTTCGCTCAGCACGCACTGCAAACATTTCTCGCTCTGAAGCATGTAGTGCAGTTTTCTCATGTACGGCCATCTGCTTTGGTCCAATGAGTGTTCCATCTAAGTGCTTACGTAACATTCGGTGTGCCATCAAGTCTGGGTAGCGACGAATAGGGGACGTGAAGTGTGAGTAATGTCCAAACGCAAGACCGAAGTGACCAATGTTCTTTGTTGAGTACACTGCCTTTGCCATTGAACGAATAGTCGCAACTTTTAGAAGATCTTCCTCCGGAGACCCCTCAATTTCCTTTAGGAGCTTGTTGATGTCTTTTGCGTCTACTTCACCTTGGTCTGCTTTAAATTCGTATCCTAGTGCATGTACGAAAACAGCCAGATCGTTGATGCGATCAGGGTCGGGTGAATCATGAATACGGTAGATGAATGTTGTAGGTTTGTTTGCGTCGGTACAAAGTTTTTCAACGTGCTTTGAAACTGCTTGGTTTGCAAGAAGCATGAAGTCCTCAATCATCATCATTGTTTCAATACGTTCTTTTGCAATGACATCAATAGGCTTTCCTGCTTCATCAAGTACAAACTTAACTTCAGGTTGTTCAAATGCGATAGCACCTTCTTTATGTCGTTGTTTTCGCATGAGCCGGCTCAGGTCCATCATGGTCGTAAGTGCTTCTAGGTTATCTCCAGACTTTTCATCAAGCACTGCTTGAGCGTCTTGATAGCTAAATCGACGGTTTGAATGAATGACCGTTTGTCCGTACCACTCGCCAACAACCTCGGCATCTGGAGTAATTTCAAATACTGCTGAAAACGCAAGTCGGTCTTCGTTAGGGCGGAGCGAACACAGATCATTGCTCAGTACCTCGGGAAGCATCGGAATCACTCGGTCAACAAGGTAGATTGAGGTCCCTCTCTCGTGTGCCTCTGTATCGATTATGTCTCCTTCTTTTACATAGTGTGATACGTCTGCAATATGGATACCAATCTCATAATTTCCATTATCAAGTTTTTTGAATGAAAGTGCATCGTCAAAGTCTTTTGAGTCAGCGGGGTCGATTGTCATGGTGATTGTGTCACGCATGTCCCGACGGACTGGTTTGTCTCCTCGTGTATCTTCGATTGCTGCTTCAAATATTTCATCTTTACGTGTATGGAGTTCTTGAGCTGCTTTTGAAACCTCTTCTGAGAAACTTTCAGAAAAACCACCAGACCGGATGATTGCCTGCATCTCAGTTTCATGATCACCAGCCTTGCCCAGTGTTTCTGTGATTTCAGCTATGGGGGCAGTATGAGGAGACTTCCATGAGGTGATAGTAGCGACTACCTTCATTCCATCATCAAGTTCTGTTGCAGTAGGGAGGATAGGCCGAACGTGAATTCTATGGTTGTCAGGCTGGAGGTATCGTTCCGGTTTACCGGCTCCAGCAGGCTTCACGATCCCAATAAATTCTTTATGCATTGGTTCAAGCACTTCAAGTACTTTACCTTCCTGTCGCTTACCTCCTTCTTTAGGAGATACTTCAATCTTCACAATGTCACCATCAAGTGCAAAAGAGAGGTTCTCTGTTGTAATAAGAATATCCTCTTGATCTTCTTTTTGATCAGGACGAATAAAAAAGCCAATGCCTTTACCACGCACTGCTATAGCTCCTTCGTATATTTTGTTTTCGTTGATATTAGTCATATATATGTACGTGCGAGTGTATCATTTACACTAGTAAAAAGCTATGGTACGTTTGAATTAGTTCCGATCCCAGACTTATATAAAGGAAAGTTGTTATGGACAGAATGAAGCTGATTGCAGTTAAGGATGTGTTAAAAAGCACACCCAGAGAAGACGGTGAGTTCTTTAGGATATATAAGACACCTTTCAGTATTGGAAAAGCTGAAATTGATACACTACTTGAATCTTGGTCGTATGAGCGATTAAATGCTATGGTTGAGACAGTAGTACCAGGAGGTAAGACTTCTCACGGAGTTTTGCTCGAAGAGGTAGTACTTCTTCTGCGCAAAAATCCAGGTGTGGTAGTGTTCGTCGCTCACACTGATGCACAGGCGCTTATGGCAAAGTTGGACGAACCTACGGTTCAATATAGCTTCTCAGGCGCAATGGATAGAACCAGAGGAATGGGCGTTGGATGATTTCTACCCAAAACATCGCGAGATTCGCGGTGTTTTTTCTTGCAAAATGGATAGATGATGGTATGTTTGGTTTAGTTTTGATCTAAGGGAAAGTGAGGAAAACCAGTGCCGAATGAAAAACATATCATCACGACTTCGCGACCAATGCAGCGTAGATTAAAAAGTGCAGGGAAGTGGATAGTGATAGAACGAGATCATCCGACTGATGAAGTTGAAGCCTTGTTGCCGTCATGGTCCTTTGTAGAGCGTCATGCAGTAAATTCTGAAGACCGCTTTACAGATCGTACAGGAGTGGGTGCAGGGCTTGAAGCAATACTTATGTTATTACGCAGCTCAGAAGCTTCGCATATATTCATCACTTCTGAGGACTGGAATGAACTTGAAAAAGAATTGAAAAAACCAGTTGTACCTACACATGGTTTGATGATGGAATACTCAGATACTCCTCGAAGGAGTAATAGCTGTTAAGCTGATAAACATCGCGAAACTCGCGGTGTTTTTTATTGTGTGTAAATTCTTTATATGATACGTTACCAAAATATTGTTCTTGGAGGTTTGAAATGACACACGATAAAAAATTGCACATTCTTGAGGATGTGCATGCTGCAACCGAAAAATACTCAGGTACCGCAGTGCGACTGTGGAAAGGAAAACAAACTTCAGATGAGGTATTTGAAGGTATTCCGACAGTATGGCACGTGCAAACACTTGGTGTTGATCGAAATGTTGTTGAAACAACAAAAAGGAAATCACTGGAACTCATTACCTTTCTAGGAGAGAGCGAGGTCGAGAATATTCTGGTGTCAGTGGACGACTCACGTCAGCTCGTTGGAATGATGCTTCGTCCTCGAGTGGCGATTAACCTGTCGGCCTCTACGATTGAATATTTCGAACGTGATACGTACCTCAGCCATATTATAGAAGGATTTCTCAGAGACGTGTATTTATCCTGAAATCCCGACACTATACCAAAGTGGATGTTAGTACTTTCTCATGACCCCTTCTGTAAATACAGAAGGGGTCTCTTGCCTTATCCTTATATATGTAGTATTCTAGCGCCGTTATGTTAATGATGAGATTACAACGAGTCGGCCGCAAAAACGATCCTAGTTATCGTATTGTGGTGACTGATAAGCGAACTGGTCCCAAGAGTAACAAGCATGTAGCAATCATCGGATCTTACAATCCGAAAATGAGCCACATTCAGCTTGATGCGGAGGCGGCTACAGATTGGCTTTCAAAGGGTGTGCAGCCTTCAGATACCGTGCACAATATTCTCGTTAAGCAAAAAGTGATAAACGCGAAGACTATTAACCCTCTTCCGCGAAAATCACCTATTGTTGACGAAGAAGCAGTTGCAAAGGCAGCTGAAGAAAAGGCCGCAGCTGAAGAAGCAGCTAAAGCTGAAGAAGCTGCAAAGGCAGAAGCGTCAACGGAAGAAGATGTATCAGCTAAAGCTGATGAATCTTCCGAGGAAGAAGTTGTTGAAGAAGCACCAGTAGAAGAAGCAAAGGAGGAAGAGACTCCTGAAGCTGAACCAGTTGCTGAAGATACACAGAGTGAAGAAAAGAAAGAAGAAGCTGCATAATCAGTTTTTTATACAACAGCCACATGTGCAAAGCACATGTGGCTGTTGACGTATCTGCCCACCTTACGTACTATAAAGTCAGCAGCACTAATATATAGTGCAAGCTTATCAGACAGTTCCTAATATATAACGCATATGCAAGATGATCAGCAATTTCTAGAAACAGTAGTAAAATCCCTCGTGGACAATCCAGATAGCGTAGGCATTAACCGAACCGTAGATGAGATGGGTGTACTTCTTACACTTGATGTACATGCAGAAGATATGGGTAAGATTATTGGCCGAAGTGGAAACACTGCAAAAGCAATCCGAACACTGCTTCGAGTCGTTGGAATGAAAAATGATGCACGAGTAAACTTAAAGATTAACGAACCTGAAGGAGGACGAGTGGTCACTGAAGATCCAACAGAAGAAGGAGGAGCAGAGAGTGATATTGGTGAGGTGATGAGTAGTGGTGGTGATGAAGTTGCTCCAGAACCAAAAAGTTTGGATGATGCTATCGATGACCTGAAGATTTAATCTTCAACCATAAAAAACAGAAGCGGCCTTCGGCCGTTTTGTTTTTTGTGCTAGGATTGCATGATGATAAAAGGTATTGATTACACGGGGATTACGGTAACTTTTTACTGCCATGATGGGCAGGGTAATTACTTATTTCATAAACGAAGTGAAGACTGTCGTGATGAACACGGTTGCTGGGATTGCGGCGGAGGTGGTTTGAAATTTAATGAAAAATTACTCGGTGGGGTAACGCGGGAAGTTGAAGAAGAATATGGCACTGTTCCGATTGAGGTCGAGTTTTTAGGTACGGATGAATGTTTTCGTGAGCATGAAGGAGTTTCGACACATTGGATAGCTTTTCGATACAAAGTTCTCGTTGATAGGGACAAGGTGATTAATAATGAACCTGAAAAACATTCAGAGTTGCTATGGACCACAATCGATAAAATCCCATCACTAATGCATTCCCAGGTTGGTCCTGAAATAGAAGTCTATAAAGATAAGCTTTAAATATGAATTTTCACGTTATAACTCTATTTCCAGAAGTCTGTAAAACGTATACGGACGCTAGTGTTCTTGGCCGTGCTCAGAAAACTGATAAAGGCAAGGGATCCAAAGTTCGAGGGAAGAAAATCTCTGTTGAGTATTATGACCCGAGAGATTTTGCAGGGAATAAACACAATAAAGTAGATGACAAGCCATACGGAGGAGGACCCGGTATGGTGATGCGTGCTGAGCCGATTCTGAAAGCGTGGCAAAAAGCGGTAGGACGAAAAAAGGATCAAAAGAAAGTGAAGACACTAATCATGTCACCGCGTGGTGCGCAATTTACCAATGAACTCGCCAAGAAATACGCACAGAAGTACGATCATCTAGTCCTTATCTCTGGCCGCTATGAAGGAATTGATCACCGTGTAAAGAAAGCACTTAAGGCAGAAGAGGTGAGTGTAGGGGATTATGTACTTACTTCTGGCGACCTCCCCGCAATGACTATTATAGATGCAACGTCGCGACAGGTCCCCGGTGTACTCGGTACATTTGAATCACTCGAAGATGAGCGCGATACTAATGGGGAATCTTACACTCGACCTGACGAGATAAAATTTAAAGACAAGAAATACAATGTCCCTCCAGTGTTTCTTTCAGGGAACCATAAAGATATCGAAGAGTATAGAAAGAAATAAAATAAACCCCCGCTACCTGAGCGGGGGTTTTGGTTTCACCAGAAATCCAACTTCTACTTTCTTATAATTTTTGCTGGATCCAAGATAGATACCAGTTTTTACATTACCATTTAGGTCGTAATACTGCTGTATGAATTTCCCGAGAACTCGGGTACCTCCTATGGTTTCGATGGTCACTGTTTTACCTGGTTCAATCAAATCTTTAGGTGGCCTCTCATCCATTGCCACGGCCTTTTTGTGTCAATATTCGATGTAACGTCTCTGACTCAACGTATGTAATGTCGCCAGCAGGATCGACAAAGGCAAGACGATTGCCCTTTTTCACCATACTAACGATAGTATGCGACATTTCAACCATGAAGGATAGTGTCTGCATAAATGTTCCCAAGCGAGCAGTTCGCTTGACCCAGGCTGTTTGCTTGAGCAAGTTGTTGTCGCTGACTAGTCTTTGTGTGAGATTTGTCATGATGTTCTCCTCGTAGTCTATTTCAAATCTATCAGAATAAACTGGTAAAAGAAAGAACTCCAGCGGAATCCTTTTATTAGAGCTTAGGTGTCGGTTTCTTCAGCCTTTACGACACTAAGGTGAACCCCTTTTACGACGGGACGAATTATGTTCAGAACTTCCATGCTCAGTGTTTCCACATGATCAGTTAATGGATCGTACGACGCAACTTCTTTACCTTGTTCAGCTTGGGCTATTGCCCACTTGAGTAAGGTGAGACTTACGTTATATAAATCTTTTTCTGATTCGAGTCCAAGTTTTGAAGCGAGTGCTACTCGTTTTGCTTGCGACATGTCCGTTTCCTTTCCTTAATTTGATTTGCCTACTGATATCTGTGCCCAATATACAACTTTAACCATAGCTGTCAAATAACTGAGTTGCAGAAACTGATTAATCATGTATAATAGCGCCCACTAACGCACTATTCTATCTGAGTGAGTCACGGTTGCTGGATATTTTGGGTTGGGAAGGAGGTTGTAAAAATTGGGAGATTTTTACAAAAAACAACACTTTTCAAGTGATGCAATTAGTAATCGTGCAAAAATAAATACAGCTGTAAATAAGCGCTTTTTTGCGTTCGTTTTCGTGTCTGGCTATTTTTCACATAATATTCGTACATATATATGTATACTAATCCAAAAGCAGAAGAATATTCTTCAGTTGGTGCGATGCCACAGAAGACATTCAAACTTGCCAAAGATCCTTTGGTTGAGTTGCCGGACTTGATCCAGCCACAACGTGATTCGTTCAAGTGGTTTGTTGAGGAAGGTCTAAAGGGAATTTTTAAAGAATTTTCTCCTATTACTGATTACTCAGAAAAAAAGTTTGAGTTGCAGTTTAAGAAGTACGAACTAGGTAATCCTAAGTGTACTCCTGAGCATGCAAAGGCAAACAAGATTACATACGATGCACCATTGCGTGCAACGGTTGTTCTCAAGAATAAAACGTTTGATTCTGATAAGGATCAGGAGATTTTCTTGGCTGACATTCCCGTAATGACTGACCATGGAACTTTTATCATCAATGGTGTTGAACGAGTAGTAGTACCTCAGCTTGCACGAAGTTACGGTATCTTCTTTACCTCACAAGACATCAAGGGTAAGACCTATTTTGGAGCGAAGATCATCCCTGCGCGAGGTGCATGGATTGAGATTGAATCTGAAGCTGATGGTGTTATCTACATCAAGATCGACCGAAAGAAAAAGGTTCCCATAACCTCACTTTTGCGTGTACTTGGTGTTGATAAAGAAGAAGATATGATTAAGCTCTTCAGTGACGTTGAACGTGGCGAAGAGTACATCAAAGCAACACTTGAAAAGGACCCAGCAAAAACTACTGACGATGCATACATTGAAGTGTACAAACGCCTACGTGATGGCGACTTAGCAACCGTAGATAATGCGAAGGAATTTGTAAACTCTATCTTTGCACCAGAACGATACGACCTTTCGGAAATTGGACGGCATCACTTTAATAGTCGATTTGAACGACCTATTGATAAAAAAGCGACTGACGTACGAACAGTATCACTTGAAGACTTCCGTCTGATTCTTGGTAACATCATGGTTTTAAATCATGCACCAAACGCAATGCCAGACGATATTGACCACCTTGGATTCCGCCGGGTACGATACTTCGGTGAAATGGCTATCCAGCGTGTGCGAGTTGGTATGACTCGTATGAAGCGAAACATTCAGGATCGAATGTCTACTATTGAAGCAGAAACCTCACTCCCAATGCAGATTCTAAACCCGCGACCATTACAGGCTGCGATTAAGGAATTCTTTACTGCAAACCAGCTTTCGCAGTTCATGCCACAGCAAAACGTGCTTGGTGAACTCGAAGGACTTCGAACACTTTCAGCACTTGGTCCTGGTGGACTTACTCGTGAACGTGCTGGATTTGAAGTACGTGACGTTCACACATCACACTACGGACGATTATGTCCAATCCATACTCCTGAGGGACCAAACATTGGTTTGATTCTTCGTCTTGCGATGTATGCTCGGGTAAACCGATTTGGAATCATCGAAACACCATACGTAAAGGTAGAAAAGGGTGTACTTACCGGAGAAATCGTGTATTTCAATGCGCACGAAGAAGAGCGCTTTAATATTGCTCATGCTGCGGTAGTGGTAAGTGATAAAGGAAAAATTGAACCAGAACACGTTGAGGTACGAAGAAAGGGTGAACCACGTTTGGTTGCTCGAAAAGATGTTGACTACATGGATATTGCGACAAACCAAGCATTCTCAGTTGCGACGTCAATGATTCCATTCCTTAACCATGACGATGCAAACCGTACGTTGATGGGTTCAAACATGCAAAAGCAGGCTACTCCTTGTGTTATCCCGGAGGCGCCTATTGTGGGAACAGGAATTGAAGGACTTGCGGCACGAGACACCGGCCGTGTACTTGTTGCACGAGAAGCTGGTGAAGTTATCGAATGTGATGCAAATCACATTGTTGTAAAGAAGAAGGATGGAAAGAAAGATGAGTATGAACTGACAACGATTCAGCGAACAAACGACTTTTCAGCGTTTTACCACCGACCAACGGTAACTGTTGGAGATAAGCTTAAGCGAGGCGACTTGCTTGCAGATACGACTTCAACTGACCATGGGCAAATGGCTGTAGGACAAAACGCACTGGTGGCATTTATGTCATGGAGCGGAGCAAACTACGAGGATGCGATCATCATCTCTGAACGACTGGTGAAGCAAAGTAAATTTGCGTCTATTCACCTTGATGAGCTTGATGTTTCAGTGCGAGACACAAAGCTTGGACCTGAGGTTACTACTCCAGACATTCCAAACGTTTCAGAAATGAAACTTCGAAACCTTGATGAAAACGGAATCATCCGTGTTGGTGCAGAAGTGCGACCAGGAGATATTCTTGTTGGAAAAGTAACACCCAAGGGTGAAGCACAGCTTACTCCTGAGGAACGACTCCTTCGTTCTATCTTTGGTGAAAAAGCAAAAGATGTGAAAGACACATCACTACGACTTGCAGCAGGAAAGCGAGGACGTGTTATTGGTGTGAAGATTTTCTCACGAGAAAACGGAGATAATCTAGATAGTGGTGTAATCAAGAAGGTTCTGGTAACAGTTGCACAGGTACGAAACGTGTCAGTAGGTGACAAGCTTGCAGGACGTCATGGTAACAAGGGTGTTATTTCGCGAATCCTTCCTGAAGAAGATATGCCATATACGGAAGATGGACGACCCGTTGATGTGTTGCTCACACCACTTGGTGTACCTTCACGTATGAACCTCGGACAGATTCTCGAGCTGCACCTTGGTATGGCTGCAAACTCACTTGGGTACCAAGCGATTGTACCTCCATTTGCATCAGCTACTGAAGATGAAGTAAAAGACGAACTTGAAAAAGCAGGAATTCCACGAGATGGAAAGCTACAACTTCGAGACGGACGAACGGGAGAAAAATTTGAGCAGAAGACAGCACTTGGATACATGTACATCTTGAAACTCCACCATATGGTAGAAGACAAGATCCATATGCGTTCAATTGGTCCATACTCGCTCATTACACAGCAGCCACTTGGTGGTAAGGCACAAATCGGTGGACAGCGATTCGGAGAAATGGAGGTGTGGGCACTTCTTGGATACGGAGCAGCATATACGCTTCGTGAAATGCTCACTATTAAGTCAGACGATATCGTCGGTCGAAGCGCTGCGTTTGATTCAATTGTACGAGGTGAAAAAATCAGTCACCCTTACACGCCAGCAGCCTTTAACGTTTTGGTTAATCAGCTTCGTGGACTTTCGCTTGATGTTGACCTTAAACGAGAAGAAAATTAATAGTCCTCAATAATATATTTGTCTATGAATCCAAATACACAAAAACGAGGAGCTCCAGCTCCATTCAGTGAGGTAAGTCTCAAGCTTGCATCACCTGATCGTATTCTTGAATGGTCACACGGCGAGATTACAAAGCCTGAGACAATCAACTATCGAACACAACGTCCTGAAAAACACGGTTTGTTTGATGAACGAATTTTTGGCCCTGTTGAGGACTTTGAATGTTCTTGTAAGAAATACCGAGGTATTCGATACAAAGGTATCGAGTGTGAAAAGTGTGGCGTAGAAGTGACGCGAGCAATTGTGCGACGTGAACGAATGGGACACATTGAGCTCTGTGTGCCAGTATCACACATCTGGTTCTTACGAGGTGTACCAAGCCGAATCGCTTTGATTCTTGGTTTGACTGCAGCGTCTGTAGAAAAAGTAATTTATTTTGCAGGATATATCATTACTAAAGTTGCTGAAGAAGAACGAGTACGACTTCTGAAAGAACTTGATACTGAATACAAGACAAAACTTGCTGAGCTACAAAACGAAGATGCCCGAACTGCCCTGAAAGACCGAATGACTGAAACGAAGAAGGAAATTGAATCAGTGAAACAGGGAACTGTTTTAGATGAAACAAACTTTCATAAGTTCTCTGTAAAGTACTCGACTCTCTTTGAAGCAAAGATTGGTGCAGAGTCTATCTACGAACTATTTAAGAGTATTGATCTTGAAGTACTGCGTGACCGACTGGAAACAGAACGTGAGACAGCAGGAGTTGCTGAGCGTACAAAGCTCGACAAACGACTCAATCTTATTCGGGGTCTTATCCATGCACAGGTTCGACCTGAATGGATGTTCCTCGTGCGTATTCCAGTGATCCCTCCAGCATTGCGACCAATGGTTGCTCTTGAAGGTGGTCGGCATGCATCGAGTGACCTAAACGACCTCTATCGTCGTGTAATCAACCGAAACAACCGTCTGAAGAAATTGATCGACATTATGGCGCCAGACGTGATCTTACGTAACGAAAAACGAATCATGCAGGAGGCTGTTGATGCACTTATCGACAACTCAATTCGACATGGTAATACTGCGTACTCAGCAATGAGTCAAGCACAGCGACGACCCTTAAAATCACTTTCTGATTACCTGAAGAGTAAACAAGGATACTTCCGCCAAAACTTGCTTGGTAAGCGAGTAGACTACTCTGGACGTTCGGTAATTGTTATTGGTCCTGAGCTAGAGCTTGATCAATGTGGTCTCCCAAAGCATATGGCTCTAGAATTGTTCCGACCATTTGTTATTTCTGAACTTCTGCGGCAGGAGCTTGCATACAACATTCGTGGAGCAGGACGGCTTATTGAAGATGGAGTGCCAGAAGTATGGGCAATCCTCGAAGGTGTCATTGAGTACAAGCATGTACTCCTTAACCGTGCACCGACACTTCACCGACAGGGTATCCAGGCGTTCCGTCCGGTGTTGATTGAAGGTAATGCGATCCAGGTACATCCATTGGTATGTAAGGCTTTCAACGCCGACTTCGATGGTGACCAGATGGCGGTACATGTACCTCTTTCTGAAGAAGCTCAAACTGAGGCACGAGAGATTGTGTCGGCAAACAAAAACGTACTTAAACCAGGTTCTGGTGAGCCCGTTGTTTCTGAATCACTTATGGATATGGCACTTGGAGCATTCTGGATGACTAAGGAAATGAAAGGAACTAAGGGTGAAGGAAAATGGTTCTCATCGCCAAACGATGCGATTAACGCATACGATTACGGTATTGTAGACTTCCGCGCAAAGATTAAAGTACTTGCAACTGATACTCCGAAGTACGCACAGTACGAAGGAAAGATCTTTGAAACAACAGTAGGACGACTATTGTTTAACTCAGTACTTCCAAGTGATCACCACTACATCAACGATGTAGTTTCACAGCGAGATCTTTTTGCAGTAGTGCTTGATCTTATTGATGACCAGGGTACAGAAATCGTACCAAGTGTGGTCAATAAGATTAAGAAATTTGGTTTCAAATACGCAACCGTTTCAGGTACTACATGGGGAATTGATGAAGTGGTAATTCCACCAGAGAAGGGTGCAATTATTGAAAAATCACGAGCTGAAGAGCGAGAAATTATTTCCCACTTTGAAGATGGCCTTCTTTCACCAGATGAACGACGCCGAATGATTATCGAAATCTGGCACCGAACCAAAAGTGAACTTGAAGAGATTATTCCTAAATACATGGATGCAGACGGATCTGCATTTGACCTCTGGAAGTCTGGAGCGCGAGGTTCTATGCGTCAGATTGCACAGATGGTTGGTATGAAGGGATTGATTGTAAACACACGAGGAGAGACTGTTGAGTTCCCAGTAATTTCTTCGATGAAGGAAGGAATGAGTCCAATAGAATACTTTACAACTACTCACGGTTCTCGAAAAGGTCTTGCCGACACCGCACTTCAAACTGCTAAGGCAGGGTATCTTACCCGACGACTCTTCGTGGTTGCACAGGACGCAATCATTACTGATACAGACTGTAAGACAAAAGAAAGTACAGACATTGGACGACTTTCAGCTTCTGGTATCGAAATTTCATTTGCGAAAGCATTGAAGGGTCGAATACTTGCTGCTGATGCGGTTGATTCTAAGGGTAACGTAATCTTCAAGAAGAAGCATATGTTGACTCGTCGAGATGCAATTGTTATCGAAGAATCAACTTGTGAATCAGTTGAAGTACGATCACCAATGACTTGTGCGACGCTCCGAGGTGTATGTCAGCAATGTTATGGTGTAGACCTTACAACCAACGCGTTGGTGGACATGGGTGAAGCAGTGGGAACCATTGCCGCACAGGCGATTGGTGAGCCAGGTACACAGCTTACGATGAACACGAAGCATGCAGGTGGTACTTCTCAAGCAGGTGGTGACGTAACCTCAGGTCTTCCTCGAGTAGAAGAAGTATTTGAGAAACGACTACCAAAGATTCCTGCAATCATTTCTAAGACCGCAGGATTCGTTACTGAAATTCGAACTGAAGGAAGAGAGAAATTCATTACTGTAGCGGTAGACAAAACTTCACAATATGCACCAAAGAAGTCTGATGTTATTGAGTACGAAGTGAACTGGCGCCGAGTAGTAAAGATTTCTAAGGGCGACAACGTTGTTGCTGGACAGATGCTGACAGACGGTTCAGCATACCTACCTGATCTATTCAAGTACGGTACAAAAGAAATGACACAAGACTACATCATTTCTGAAGTAAACAAGATCTACGAACTTCAAGGTGTAACAATCTCTCGAAAGCACATTGAGCTTATTGTGAAGCAAATGATGTCACGAGTGAAAGTGAACGCTTCAGGTGATAGTCACTTTACTCCAGGTGAAGTACTTGAAGAGTGGATCTTCGTTGAAGCAAACAACAAGATTAAAGAAGAAGGCGGGGAATTGGCAAAGGCTGACAAACTCATTATGGGTATTACTGAAAGTTCGCTTTCACGTAAGTCATTCCTTTCAGCAGCTTCGTTCCAGAATACAACTCGTATTCTCATCAACTCTGCAGTGAAAGGTTCACAAGACAACCTCGCAGGACTTATGGAGAACGTGATCATTGGTAAACTGATTCCAGCAGGGTCGGGGTATAAAGGATCGCCTAAGTACGATATGATCCAAGCAGTGAGTAAATCGCTAGAATAATCTCATTTGCTTCGTTGTGCTGCAGAAATTTTCTCTCACCGTACCACAAGTACGACTCGAGAAAATTTCTTTGCACGCCTCGCAACTAACATCATTCCACCAATTTAATCTAATAAATTGAGTAGGGGAAAGGAGAAAAACAAAAGACCGCAGGTTAAACCTGCGGTCTTTTGTGTTGTGGTATTCCAAAGCTATCGAAAAACACCCCGAAAGATTTCGGGGCGTTAGTACTTACACATTGCGTGCAATATCAACATTTGTGCGTATTTTGTTACGAGTCTTTCTTGTAAACCCAGTCATGACTGGTGAATGAGCCCACTATCGTTTCCTCACCGTGTTCTTCGAAATAATCCCTGATGGATTCATTAACGAAATCGGTCTTGAGGATGGTTATGTCCGGGTCGTTGTGGCGCTTGATCAGGTTCGTATGATGGACCACCTTGGTAACTCTCAACTGCAGGCCACACAGCCAATTGATGACGTCCATGCGAACACTGAGAATATGACCTGTATCAACGGGGCATTCGGAGGTGAACGGGTCTAGTTTCAACAGACCATCGCGAAGTCTCAGTTGGACTTGATATGTATACTTCATCGCATTTTCTCCTATGAAAGGGAAAGAGTTAACTCTGCTCAAAAAATAACATATGTGCTCCGTAAGTCAACATTTGTACGTTATTCATATATTCGATTATTTAAAAAATAAATCTTATCATATATGATAAGATTTATTTTTTAATTATTTTACTTTTGATTAGGAAACAGGAGGAAGTGCAGAGGGTATTTCTTTTTTAATGCTTTAAAGCTAAGTGGATTCTGTGCAATTTCGCGTGTATCTGCCCGTACCTTCATTTCTTTTTCGAGCCCTTTGATTGCATTTGCGTAACCAGGCATTTGGCCATCAAGCCATTTCTCAATCTTCCAAATTGTATTTGGACCGACTTGTAGTTTTTCTCCTATGTAAGCCTGGGAATGACCCGCAAGCAGTAATCGCGCAATCCAAATCCTTCTACCGAGCATTATTCTTTCACTTGGAGTGAGTAGATCTTTAAGAAACTCCTTGGTCGCATCACGGCCCTTAATACTGCCTGCTGCCGTATACAACATGTCCAAAGTTTCCATTCTTTCTTGGTCACTCAAATCTTTACTCATTTTCTTCATATTAAGAATCTTATCATATATGATAAGATTTTGCGGTGTATTAATAACACAATTAATTGCGTAATTAATTGTGTTATTCCTGTGAGTGGATAAAAAGAAACCCGAGCAAACCGCTTGGGTTTCTCAGGTTTGCTGCGTTTATACTTTAGGTCGACTCAGACGGATTTGGAATTGATTACTCACCTCGCCTTGGCCTGTTTCAACAGTCCATCCCTGACGCCCATAAAGTTCTGCAAGTTCCAGACGATGATCCTCAGAGGGTATCCCCCCATCATCTACTGTAAATGAAATTGTCGTTGTTTTTTGCACCGGCACTTTTACGAGCAGGTAGTTAATTCGATGTACATGTTTTTTGAGTTCATCCACATCTTCTGGTCTAGGTATCATTGTGAGCCCCTTATTTTGTTTCCCGATGCTCAGTTAATCATTTATCATGCATAATTACAAGGAAATGCGTTGCCACATTAATTAGAGTATAATGTCTTGATTATGGCTTCAGGAGATTCGGTTCAACAGATAAAGGAGAGACTTTCGGTGGTGGATGTGGTGTCTTCGTACATGGAGTTGCACCCAGCGGGAAAGAATATGAAGGGAAAGAGTCCTTTTACGAATGAAAAAACGCCGTCTTTTTATGTGTCTCCTGATCGCGGTATGTACTACTGTTTCTCTACTTCACAAGGAGGTGACATCTTCACCTTTGTGCAAGAGATGGAAGGAGTCGACTTCAAGGGTGCATTGGCAATTTTGGCAGAAAAGGCAGGTGTTGAGCTTAAGCGAGAAGACCCCGCGAAGCGAACAGAACGTGATCGTCAGTACGATGTACTTGAAGCAGCTACCAAATATTTCCAGGAGTACCTTCCGAAGAAAGCAGTCGGAGTGTCGTACCTGAAGCAGCGCGGGGTCAAGCCCGAAACAATTGCGAAGTGGCGCATCGGGTATGCTCCCGGTCCTCCTGAACATGGCTGGAGAGAGCTTAAAAACGCTCTAGAAGCCCAGAAATTCACCGCACAGGAGCTTTTGAAGGCAGGTCTTGTAAAGGGAGCAGATTCAGGTAAAGAGCCGTATGATCTGTTTAGAGACCGCATTATGTTCCCATTATTTGATGCAGCAGGGAAGGTGGTTGCATACTCGGGACGTATCCTTACTAAAGACAGTGAAGCACCAAAATACGTGAACTCACCTGAGACAGAGCTTTTTAATAAGTCGGACATTCTCTATGGATACGATAAGGCAAAGCAGGGAATTCGTACTATGGATTTCTCATTGATTGTAGAAGGGCAGTTCGATGTAGTGATGGCACACCAGGCAGGGTATGCCAATACTGTGGCAGTATCAGGAACCGCACTTACCGAGCACCATGTAATGCTCCTCCAGCGCTTGAGTAATCGCTGTGTATTGGCGCTTGATTCAGACAGGGCAGGTATTGCTGCAGTTAAGCGTGCAGCAGACGTTATGCTTGCCCGCGGTATGGATGTAAAAGTCGCACACATGCCAGATGGCGAGGATCCCGCAGATATGATTGAGAAAGATCCGGTTTCGTTTAAGCATGCTATTGGCAAAGCAACACATGTTATTGAGTTTCTTCTGGACGTGCTACAAGATCAGAAGTTGGAAGACCGGACATTTAAATTAAAAGCCCGTGAAGAAATACTCCCCTATGTAGCAAAGATTCCAAACCGAATTGATCAAGAGCATTTTGAGAGCATTATTGCCGAACGTCTGGATACCACTAAAGATGCAATTCATTTCGAGACACAAAGGATTGAGCAGAAAATAGAAGACGAAAAACAAAAGGAGCTCAATCGCCCCGCGGCAGTTCAGGAAAAGACTGCACCACAAAAACAAAATTCAAAAGAAGATCCGCAAATGTTATTTCAAAGGAAAACAGAATTACGTGAATATTTAGCGGTGCTTGTAGATGTTTTTCCTGAAGAGCAAAAAACAAATCTTCGTCATGCTCTAGAGAAGACAGTCTCGCAGACACTTGCACAGATTCAAGATACACTTGATGCAACAAAGATCAGTGGTTTATCATTTACATTAGAAACCTATATTGAGAAAACACCCATTAAGCAGGTCTATGCAGAAACAGTCGATAAGCTTAATGAGCTTGCTGTATTACTTGGTAAAGATCAGATGCGTATACATACTCAGGCACTTCAAAAGGCAGAAGAGTCTGCAGATGATGATCTTGTGATGAACACATTGGGAAGTATTGCAGCATTAAAAAAGAAGCAAAACGAGCAGTTGTTCACATTGGAAACATTTGGCATCCTCCCATCAAAAAAGATTGATTGACCACGTACATAAAAGTGGAGGCCTGACCTCCACTTTTATGTACGGTGTAACTGTTTCACCTTTCTAATGCTGGACTAATTGCTAAAATAGAGTATAGTTGTCGCAATATGGCTGTCAAAAAAGCAACCAAAAAAACCGTGAAAAAAACGGCTGTAAAAGCCGTCAAAAAGGCAACAAAATCAGTAGCTAAGAAAGTAGTTAAAAAAACTACACCAGCTAAAAAAACAACTGCCAAAAAAGCACCAGTGAAGAAGACAGTAGCAAAAAAGGTTACTAAGACCACCGTAAAAAAAGCAGTAAAGAAAGCTCCCGCAAAGAAGCTCACCAAAGGTGAGAAGCTTTTACGTGCAAAATCATCAGAGTTGATGAAGCTTGGCCGTGAGCGTGGGTATGTCACATACGATGAGATTCTTAAATTCTTCCCTCAGATTGAAAAGGAGGTTCCTTTTCTTGAGCAGATGTACGATAACTTTTCAGTAGCAGGTATTGATGTACTTGAAAGCGGAGGGATGCTTGGAGCCGACCCTTCAATTGAGGTTCTCGAACGAAAAAATGCATATAAGCGAAATGATAGTGGGTACGACTCTATCCAGATGTATCTACGAGAAATTGGACAATATCCACTACTTACCGCACAAGAAGAGCGTGATTTAGCACAACGTATCCTCGATGAGGACGAAGAGGCACGTAACCTACTTGCACGAGCAAACCTCCGGTTGGTGGTTTCTATCGCCAAGAAGTACGTAGGTCGTTCTCCGGATCTTACGTTGCTTGACCTCATTCAGGAGGGTAACCTTGGTTTGTTTAAGGCAGTTGATAAGTTTGATCACACGAAGGGATTCAAGTTTTCAACGTACGCTACGTGGTGGATTAGACAAGCAATCACACGAGCACTCGCTGACCAGTCACGAACCATTCGTATCCCGGTACACATGGTTGAGACTATGGCAAAGTACAAGCAAGTGTCTCGACGTCTCGCGCAAGACTTCGGTCGCGACCCGGTACCAGAAGAAATTGCTACTGAGATGGGTATTGAGGTTGAGAAGGTGTACCAGATTGAGAAAATTAGTCAGGACACGATTTCACTTGAGTTACCAATCGGTGATGATGATGACCGTTCACGATTGTCTGACTTTATCTCAGATGAGAAAATGATTTCTCCTGACCAAGAAGTGTCGCACAGTATCCTGACCGACCAGATTCAAGAAATACTTGATACACTTTCAGAAAAAGAACGCCGTATTCTTGAAATGCGACATGGACTCGTAGATGGTACATACCATACACTTGAAGAAGTTGGCCGTGAGTTTGGTGTAACACGAGAACGTATCCGTCAGATTGAAGCAAAAGCTTTGGAGAAAATACGTCAGCACGAGAAAGCTCGAAGACTAAAATCTTACTAACTTTCATGTGTTGCAGACGCTGTTCAGGTTGTATGACAAAACCCTCTTGATAAATGAGTCCCACCCCATTTCCCACACGACGACTTAAATCATATTAAAGATAAAGACCCCTTAACTGGGGTCTTTTGGTGCTTCAAATACGGGAAGTCCTAGCTCTACACGCTTTTTGTCTACATCTTTGTAGAATTCTTCCCTGCTTGGCATTACGTGTACCAACGGCTTTTTCTCGCTAAATAGTATCCGCAGGAGGCTAAACATTAGTTTTCCTTTGCAATTGGCATGTTTTCTTTTTAAAGTTTAGCATAGGTATTTTACAAATGTAAGAGTGCTCCTTACACATCATTAGTAACTCTTGGGATTGTTTGGTTCATTCATCTGCTACAATATATCTAGTTATGCATAGAAATATTATTTTACTCACAATTATTACACTATATTATGCAATTGGTGCGTATGGTTTATTTACCTTTGATGCAGGGCTACTGGTGAGTTCAGTGGTGTTGTTTGGTATTCCTGCTTTAGCTCTTTCTCACTTTACACTTGCCCCACCTGCAGTACTGGTTTCAGTCGCACTATTTGGTGCAGGAATTGCAGTTTTGTTTGAAGGAATGGCTCACATTTATGGTCTTTGGTATAGCTTAGGCATCACTGAGGCCCGTTTATTTGGCTTGGTACCCGTAGAAATGTTTGCAGCTGTAATTATGCAGGTACTGTTCCTCAGTTTGTTGTACGAAGTACTTTTTGACGATGGGGTATATACACCACGCAGTGCATGGGAAAGAATGATTTTTTTCGCAGTCTTTGGGTTTGCAGTGATTGTGCTTGTGGCAATGCATCAATACTTAGTACAAGGACTCTTTTTGTCGTATTCGTACATTTGGATTATTGGTTCAATTGTTGCTGCAGCACTCGCTGCGTTGGCATTACATAAAAATATTTCTGTAGGATTCTTCGATAAGATTATTGATTATTCAGTTATTGCATCTATTCCACTCGGAATATCGTTGTGGATTTCTTCAGTAAATGTGCACAAAGTATTTGCTCATACTGATGAGTATATACAAACAATTTCACTATACGGACAGCAAGTACCACTTGAGGAGATTATCCTCTTGTTCGCGCTACCATTTTTTGTAGGGACTATCTACGAAATGTATCTAGATGATAAGGAATAATTCTACTTTCCAAGAAAGGTTGCAAGAATTTGCTTAAGTTCTCTTCGAGAGATAATCCCTATAGGATGATTGTCATGATCAACTACAGGTATTTGTGCGCGCTGGTGCGCAATTGCGGTTGCTGCAACATCCATGATGCTGTCGGTAGGATATACTGCGCTAAAATCTGATGACATGAATTCAGACACAGGAGTATCTTTTGAATTCCTCAGTGCTTCTGCGAAAGCATCTTCATTCTTGAAATATTCCATGGCACTGTCACCATCAGTCGCGACGGGGATGATGCCATCAAATAAGTCAGAGATCGTCACCTCTCCTATGAGTGAGGATTCTTCGTCGACAACAAGTAATACATTTGCCTCAGAAGAAAGCATGCGAGACAGTGCTTCCTCAAGTGTTGTGTCACTTGTAACCACAGTTGCAATTTTTGTAATATCTTTGAGTTCCATATACTTTTATTATACGCTTACGCAAGTATCTGACAAGATAGTATAAACACCAGTTAAAAACCCACGACGTCCGACGTCGTAGGTTTTTAATTGATGTTTTCTGCGGGAGTGACTTTATTGTGTCTGTGTTGGATGTACACTTTCTGAAATTTTTGTTTCAGAGGAAGCGTGGGCAGTTGTATCTCCATCTGACATAAAGTATTCAGTGAATACTGTCAGTGCAATAGATGCGACGATGAGACCAACAAGCATGGTGGGAACCCCTTGCTTCATCCAGTCAATAAATGAGATAGGGTTCTCAGTTTGCTCAGACTTGGCTACTACTATCACCCCAGCGGTAGACCCAATAGGAGAACCGTTCCCACCAAATCCTACTCCAAACGCAAGTGCCCACCAGAGAATCTCAACAGGGATCCCTTGTGTTCCAAGGAACGCAATAATAGGAATCATTGCAACTGTCAGAGGTATGTTGTCGACAATCGCTGAAAGAATCGCACTTGTCCAGAGGATAATGAGTGCGGTTAGTAAAATATTACTATCTGCGCCACTGGTAATGAGCGTAGCTGCTTTCTCCAGTATTCCTGAATATTCAAGTCCTCCCACAATAACGAATAACGAACCAAAGAAAAGAAGTACAGAGAGTTCACATTTCTCAATTGTTTTTTGAGGATCGTGTTGGGGCGCGACCCAGATAAGGGCTAGTGCAGCACCAATGAGTGCTACCATTGCAGCTTCCATGTGAAGGGCTGAGTGTAAAAAGAAGAGGACAACAACTAATCCGAATACAACTAAGAGTTTCTTGAGTGTGATAGGGTCTGTAATTGCTTCCCGCTCGTTCATCGCCATAAGTTGATCGATGTTTTGTGGCTTTGCTTTAAGATCCTTTCGGAAAAGGAATCGGAAGAATAATAATGTAACGGCCCATGTTACGAGTACTACAGGCAAAGCATGCACCAGGAAATCGTTAAAAGAAAATCCTGCAGCAGAACCAATCATGATGTTTGGGGGATCTCCAACCAATGTAGCCGATCCTCCAATGTTAGAAAGTAGTGCTTCCGCCATAAGAATCGGCACTGGGTTGATCTTGATCATGTCTGCAATAATGATGGTGATGGGAACAATCAGAATGATCGTTGTTACGTTATCAAGAATCATTGAGAGTATCGCAGTGATACCTGAAAGAGCAACCATGAGTAACCATGGACTACCTTTAGTTTTCTTTGCGGTCCAGATACCTGCATACTGAAATGCTCCGGTATGTTCAAGCATTCCAACCAAGAGCATCATCCCAAAGAGAAGTCCAAGTGTATTGAAATCTACTACGTGTAAAAGATCCTCAGGATGGTAAAAGTCAAAGTACATTCCTGCTAAAAGCATGGTCATCGCGCCGAATAGTCCTACAACAGTTCGATGAATTCGTTCAGTAAGAATGAAGAAGAATGTAACCCCGAATATAATCAGGGCAATAAGTTCGATTTGTTCCATAAAGTAATTTATTCTGAATCAGGTATATTAAGTGCATTAGCAATAATGTGCTTGAGACCACGACGAGAAATAATACCAGCCGGCTTTCCTGCGTCGTCAATTACGGGGATACTTGCCCGCTTGCTTTCAATAGCGTTTAAAGCAACTTCCATAATCCCATCCTTAAGATCTACGGGAGTAATTGTTTTAGACATAAAAAATTTCACCTGCTTCTCTTGTGTGTCTTCTGTTGCCTCCTCAAACATTGCAGTTGATGCAAAGTGTGCTGCGATACTGTCTCCATCGAGGTATTCAGGCACAATTGCATCGAGTAAATCTGTTACAGTCACTTCGCCAGTCAATATCCCGTTGTTATCGGTCACTAGCAGTGAGTTCGTTTTTTCAGAAATCATCAGTGAAACAGCATCCTTGAAAGATGCATCCTCAGAGATACTTACTGATTCTTTTATTATGTCTTTTAATTCCATAGGTCAGCTATAGTACTCCTGTATATAAAAAAGAAAAGGGAAGTTATGCAGGGTAGAATAAAAATTTTGTATGTCAAAAAGGTACGTTCCATTGATAGGTACATATGGAGCATAGATACGTTACGTGACTATTACAGACGAAATGATGCTCCCGATGTATACTGTACTCATTATGGCAAAAGTAATGAATGATACACAAACTGCGTTTAATCTTGCATACACACAACTTAACGAAGCTCAAAAAGAGGCGGTTGACTCGATAGAGGGTCCTGTAATGGTTATTGCAGGCCCTGGGACAGGGAAGACACAGATACTTACCTTACGTATCGCAAACATACTTCTTAAGACAGATACCGCGCCTGAGAGTATCCTGGCGCTTACATTTACTGAAAGTGGTGCCAAGGCCATGCGTGAGCGTCTGCGAAGATATATTGGAGCTCAGGCGTATCGAATCCCAATTTACACGTTTCATGGGTTTTCCCAGAAACTTATTAAGGAATACCCTGATGCGTACGAACGTGTGATCGGAGGACGACCTGCGAGTGATTTGGAAAAAATCAATCTCATTGAAACTATTTTAGAAGGAGGAGAGGTGAAGCTACTTCGCCCAATGGGAAGTCCTTCGTATTATGTGATGCACATCTTGCGTATGTTTGGACAGATGAAGCAGGAATATATCACTCCTGATGATTTTGCTAAAATCATACAACAGCAGGAAATGGAACTCGAAGGAATTGATGAAATTCATGAAAAGGGCGCCCATAAAGGTAAGGTGCGCGGCGAATACACTAAGAAAGAAAAATCTATTGCGAAGAATCAAGAACTCCTCTATATCTACCGGCAGTATGAAGCACTACTCATCGATCAAGGTCTGTACGACTTCGAAGATATGATTGTAGAAACGGTCAAGGCACTCTCGACTAAAGAGGACATGCTCCGTGATTTACAGGAGGTGTATCAGTACGTCCTTGCTGATGAGCATCAAGATGTGAACGGGTCACAAAATAAAATTCTTGAGCTCTTGAGTTCGTACCATGATTCGCCCAATATTTTTGTGGTGGGCGATGAAAAACAGGCTATCTACCGATTCCAAGGTGCATCATTAGAAAACTTTTTATATTTTGAGGATATCTTTAAAGGAACAAAGACTATTGCACTTACTAAGAATTACCGTTCTGGGCAGATGGTGCTTGATGCTGCCCATAGCCTTGTAGAAGTTGAAGATGGTCCATTAAAAGATTTACGTGTACCGCTTTTTGCTGAAGCAGTGAGTGATTCACAGGTGACGCAGCGTTGTTTCTCACACCAGGCGGTAGAAGATATGTGGATTGTACAAGAGGTGCAAAAAGAAATTGAAAAAGGTACTGAAGCAAAGGAGATTGCAGTTATTGTCAGGACCAATCGGGAAGTCGAGGCACTCTCAGGTGCATTACGAAAGGCGAGTGTGGCGGTAACTGCTTCTGCCGATGGTGACATTCTGCGTCATCCAATGACCCATGCGATTACCGGATTGATCAACGCAGTCATCTCCGATAAAGATGAAGGGGCATTGTTTGCAGTATTGCATGGGACATACTGGGGAATTCCGATTAATGACCTTGTAAAGATTGCTTCAGCTCGAAGTTACGGCACATCACTATTGAGTATCCTCGGTGACGAAGATGTGTTAAAGAAACTTAAGGTAGAAAATACTGAAGCTGCCCTAAACGTTGTTGCTGTCTTACAAGAAGCCCGTAAAAGAGAGGTACATGAAGCACCGCATCGAGTGCTTGAGTATCTCTTGCAAGAAAGTGGTTTCCTTGATCACTTAATGACTGAGGATTCTTTTGAGGGCGTACGAGTGGTCCGTCGTCTGTACGATGAGATTGAAGAGCTTGTCACGCGTGATGGAGTAGGTACACTCAAAGATGTCTGTGCGATGTTCGCTACGCGGCTTGATTATGGGCTGCCATTGAATGCACCATATATCGCAACTGACGCGGATTCCGTTCAGGTGATGACTGCACACAAATCAAAAGGGCTTGAGTTTGAGGTGGTATTCTCACCGCATCTAGGAGACGGTCTCTGGGGAGGTTCCGTACGACGGTCGTATTTCGATGTGCCGCTTACTAAGCACATTACCGAAGTACCTACTGATGCAGTGGATGACGAACGCCGTCTGCTCTATGTAGCAATGACGCGTGCGAAAGTGCGACTTCATCTTTCGTGTGCTGACACCAATGCCGATGGCAAGGAGCTTATTCCGACACGCTTGTTTGATGAAATGGATGTACAGTACCTGCTGCCGACAGACACAACAGACGCTGAAAAAGAATTCAATCCCATTGATACTCTGATCCAGAAGCATAATCCGTTACTTGTAGACGCGGAGCTACTGACACACTTGCTTGCCGAGCGAGGATTCTCTGCGACCTCTTTAAATAATTACTTACGCAGCCCGTGGGATTATTTCTATCGTAATGTGTTGCGCATTCCTGAAACACAGCCCGTACATATGCAGTTTGGTACCGCGGTTCATAACGTGATGGAAAAGGCGACACAACACCATACTGCAAAAGGAAAGATGCCTTCAGATACCGAAATCAAAAAATTGCTTGAGTTGGAACTCAATCGCATGCCGATTAACAAAGAGGAATATGTGCGTTTACTACAAAAAGGCCTTGAAGCGTTGTATCCATATATCGCACATACAAAACTCTCTCTGCCAAAACAGACTAAAGAGGAGTTAAGTATCAGAGTGATGCTTCCAACTGGTATCCCTGAACTGCCGGAGCTTCCATTGACGGGGAAGTTGGACCGCCTAGACATCGGCGAAGATGGGATTGCGTACCGAGTGGTTGATTACAAAACAGGGAAACCGAAGACAAGAAATGTAATCGAGGGTAATACTGCAAGTTCTGACGGAGGATATAAAAGACAATTGGTTTTCTACACACTGCTCCTATCGCTGTATGATGATGACCGCTATAAATGCAACACAGGAGTACTTTCATTTGTAGAACCTGATGGTAAAGGCGTAATTCATGAAGAAGCGTTTACTATTACACAGAATGAAGTAGATGCACTCAAAGAAGAAATCATAGAAGCTACTAAGAGTATTGTCTCAGGTAAGTTCTTGCAGAGCTCTTGTGATGATAAAGAGAGTGATTATTGTCACTTGGTGCAGTTGCTTAGATAGATTTCAGAATGGCCGTGGATACAAGGCGAGCAAGAAAAAAGAGCCGAATCGTACAAGCGTACGGTGAGGCTCTTTTTTTGCTGCTCAACGAAGTAGACGAGGTTACTCTGGAGTCTATCCTTCGATTTGAGTTATAAGTGTGTCTATAATCTGCTTCACTGCCTCATACGGCTGTGCACCGTTGATGACCCCTTGTTGTCCACCAACGAGCACTAGTGAATGTGGCGTACCTTGCGCGCCTGCATTTGCAGCATCAGCAAAGTCTTCGTTTACACGATCAATGAATCGTCCTTCACTTACACAGGTATCAAACTCAGTACCATTTACTCCAGCTTGTGTGGCGTAGCCGGTCAGCTCTGTCATGTTTGTCTGAGCATTGATTTCACGTTCTCCAAAAACTAAATCCGAGAAAGTCCAGAATGCTTCATTTCCTCCAAGGTCTGCGACGCATTCAGAAGCGAGTGCAATCACTGGTGCATTGGGATGCAGTTGTTCAATAGGGAAATGTCGATATACCCACGCAACCTTTCCACCAGCACCATAGTCAGTCATGATCCGGTTCATTGTTTCATGGTAATTCTTACAGAACGGACAGTCATAGTCTGAGTATTCCACAATCACAATTGGAGCGTTGGGATTTCCAAGAATGTGGTCATTTTCATCTACTGGTCGTATGTCACCCGTTGGTCCTCCAGCTAGAGGTGCTTCAGCTGCATTGTTTCCAGCTACAGGAAGAGCTGTGGGTGCCTGTCGAGTGAAATAGAGCGCTCCTGCAATCATTGCAAAGCCAATGATGATTGAAGCCGGAATAATAAATGGATTAGCCTGCTTTTGTACAGGTGCAGCCATGTGAGTTTCGTTTGATGTCGTTTCAGAATCCATAGGATGTAAATTTATATAATATGAAGAAATTATAACGTTACACGCACCATGCGTCCACCTGTAGTGCACATGTATACAACACCCTGGCCCTATGAGTACTACACAGCATATGGGATACCGGCAGTGGTGAGAATCGGTGCAAAGCGCTACAATACTGCTATGACAATTATTGAGGCTATTATTCTGGGAGTGGTACAAGGTATGACTGAATTTCTCCCTGTGTCGTCAACAGGACACTTGATTCTTACAAGAACTTTATTTGGCATTACTGACGGGAACGCATTAGCTTTTGATGCGGTGCTCCACCTTGCAACAGCAGCCGCAGTAATTTTATATTTCTTCCCTGATATATGGCTCTTAGTACAAGCTGCATTACGTAAGTTAGGGAAACTACCTGTTAATCCACGTGATGAAATGCTCCTATATTCATTACTTGTTGCTACCATACCTGCGGTAATTTTAGGATTATCACTTGAGTCTCTGATGGAATCTGTATTTCGGTCGCCACTGTTAGTTGCAGGGGTACTCATAGCTGGAGCAGGGCTTTTTGCATACGCAGAATGGGTGTATCAAAAAAAGCCGCGCACAAACATCATAAATAAAACCAAAGGGTTGAAAATTGGACTGTTTCAATCATTGGCACTTATTCCAGGAATGTCTCGGTCTGGGGCAACTATTGCAGGAGGTATGCTCTTAGGCCTTTCTCGAGTAGAAGCAGCACGCTTTGCTTTTTTGTTAGCAGTCCCGGTTATTACCGGCGCAGGATTAAAAAAGTTTTTAGAAATGATTTCAAGTGATGAGGCGATAACCTGGGCGCCAATTCTTTCTGGTGCAGTCGTGTCTTTCTTCGTAGGGTTGTTTGCAATTCACTTCATGCTTTCATTTGTAAAGACGCATACGTTGTGGCCCTTCATCTGGTACAGAATAATATTAGCCTCGTTTGTTATATTTATCACCGTATTCGGGTAGAAATTTCAAAGCAGGCAATCTACTTATCGGACTACATAAATAAAACTCACCGTACAATAAAGTACGGCGTGTCTTGTTTTATGTGCTTTTCGCGTATCTCATTCACTTTGAAATTTCCACAAAGAACAGCTTAAATATCCATAAGAAAACCCCTTGCCGGCAAGCGCTGACAAGGGGGGGGTCGACTGAGGGTGGATGCAGGAACTATATAGCAGGTTTCCACTACTCGCTTTCGCTATGACTACACCTAACGGCTTAATCTCGCTCCAGATAATGCATTACCCATGGGTCAATACAAACTTGCTTAGTACAGGAACATTGGTGCGCTACCGACATCGAATCATAAACTCAATGTGACTGAAGTTTGGGGGGAGTACTCCTCAGTTAGCTACGGCGCTTTACCATATGACCATTTCGCACTGTATCCGTACCAGTCATTTCAGACGTCACGGAGTTTTCCTCAAGCTTGTGTGTTTCTAGGTTAACAAATTTGAAGAATATGACAAGGATTTAATATAGTAGGCTAAAAAAGAAAGCCACCCGGAATTGGTTCCGGGTGGGGTAAATGGTTCATACCCTCTCAAGGAGCTTCCCTTTGAGAGTGCAACGATGGAGCTTATCGGACCCCATAAAGAGAATAGGCATTTCTTCATGTTCCAGTTCACCGAACATTCGTTCGTTCTCCTGAAGCAGGCGACCGAACTGTTTGGTAAGTGATAATTTCCCGAACCAATTTTGGCTGGGAACTTTTTCTGTCCAGAGCCACGCTAACGCAATGGCTTTGTCGTTGAATTTGTACAGATCATCTGCATTTTGGACAACCAAAGCAGTGTACTCACGATCACCACGCTTGTGATTTTTGCGACCGAAAATAACAACAGTAGTATCAACCGACATAGGGAACTCCTTTTTGGTCAGTTAGCAGTTTTATTTTTATATCATGATTAAGTACTTGAGTCAAGTGAAATTTAGCATGCTACAAAAGAAAGCCACCCGGAATTGATTCCGGGTGGAGTAAATGGTTTAGTCTGTATCTTCAGAAATTTTGAGGTTGAGCGCTTTAGCCATACTAGTGCTGAGCGAGCTTATCTGCTCTTCGTGCCCTGCAACTGCAGCTTCGGCCTGAACTCCAAGATAGAAAATTTTATTCTCTTGGAGACGGATCATATTGTTTGCTTCCTCGAGCTCACCTTTGAGCTTTGCATTCATGTCTGCCAGAAGTTCAATCTGTTCACTGCAGCCTCGTTGAAGCTCGTCGGTTGCTACATAGTTTGCTTGTGCGTTTGCATGTGCTGTCCGCAAGTCAGCAATCGTAGTAGCATCTTTCTGGGCTTGCTGTTCTAGATCCGCTATCTTCTGTAAGAGGTCTTCACTTTTTTCGTGTGCCACAGTAAGTCCTTTCTAGGTTGTTTTCATCTACCTGCAGTTAAGCACGCTGATACTAAAAGTCAACAAAAAACTGCACCAGGGCAATTTTAGAGCGAGTGCTAAAACAAAAGTGAGTGAGTCATTGAGACGTCTTCTTTTTCGGTCCAGGTGGAGATGTCCAAGGGGATTTCTTTTTTGCGGTAGCCGTCTTTGAATTTTACAAATTCGTTGGTAAGGGCAAAGTCGAAAAGTTTTTTAGTTACCTTCACATCCTGCTCACAATACTTCATTATTTCCTTAATTTTTCCCTCGCGCCACCATCGTACTGCTTGCAACCCATCCGCACTTTTTTTGGTGTTCAAAGTAGCTTGTGCGACCGAGTCAAGGCGTAGTCGCCGCCCCAAAGAGTCTCGTATAGACACCAATAGGTCGATACTTTTTATCTGGGTTAAATCTCCTGGGTAATATTTGTTAAGAAGGGGAATGTCGAAGTGGTTTCCGTTGTAGGTTACCAGAGCATCTGCCCGTTCAAGGATGGGCCAGGTTGTTTCAAGGTCATCGATATGCACTGTTGTGTATTTATCAGTGTCACTCTCGTAAAAAGTAGCAACAGATATATCCAAGTCAGCTGCGTCGTTCGACCCGACATCTTGAAAGAGATTCTGGGTTTCAAGGTCAAATACAACGTAGTTTAGTTTATAGTCAGGATTAGCCATTATGATTCATTTGGTAAATATGTCCCTTTAGTGTAACAAATCTTGATGGGTAATAAAAATTACTCACCAATTGGCGAGTAATTCATTTTTAGGACGATTTTTCGAGCCAGATCTGTAGTGTAAGGGTTCTGCCGTAAACACGAACGAGCTTACCAATCAGATCGATCCGAACCTTTCCGATATCTTTTACACTTTCAATCCTGGTGACTGTCGAAAGCGATATGCCAGCTTTTTTTTGCTGCAATGATTTGTGTTATACCTGCTTCTCCTCGCAACTTATGAATTTCTTTGGAAGTGTTTTCCAGTAAACATACATTTTCCATGCTTTACCCTCCTGTAACATGAGTTTCTATAATTAATCTACATTATAGAGTTCATGTGTCAAGGTACACTAGTTTTGTTGTATCTTGTTTGCAAGCACCTCGAGTGTGCCAGACAGTTCAGTTCCTTCCATGAGGTCTTTTACGGTGTAAGTCCCTGAGTTGACCTCGTCTTCTCCAAGTACGAGCGCATACTCAATAAACTGATTTCCCGCAAGAGATATTTTTTTACCAACTTTTTTGTTGCTCAGGTCAACTGATGTTGCAATACCTGCACTACGGAAGCCTTGTGCAACTTTTTGTGCATCAATGTTCTGAGCCTGGTCTGTGGGAAGAACTGCAAGAGTGGGTGACGTAATGTCGCTGGTCATAAGATCGTGACTGACAAGGAAGTCTTTCAGTGTTACGTCACCAAACCCAAATCCAATACCGGAAATTGGTTCACCACCAAAAAGTTCGGTCAGATTGTCATAACGACCACCTCCCATCATTGAGCGGTTATTTTCTGGGTCAAGATCAACGACCTCAAACACTATACCTGTGTAGTAATCAAAACCACGGATGATTGTTGGATCAAAAACAACCTTGCAGTGCAGCTGCTCCATAGTAGTGATCAGTGTTTTGAGTTCAGTATATGCTTCAGTCTTCTTTATGTTTTCAGGGACAACGTTGATATTGTCAGCATTAAGGAATCTAAGCACGTCAGAAGTTGCATCGCCGGCTACTTCAGTCATCTTTGTCTTAAATTCACTTACTTCAATTTTGTTCTTGCGGTCCGCAAGGCGTGTTGCTGTGAGTCGTGCATCTGCATCGAGATCCAACGCATCATACAGAGCTTCAAGAAGTTTCCGACTCGACACATGTATTTCGTACTGCTTTCCATTTACCGCACCAAAATTTTTGAATATTTCGTTTGCAAGAAGAATTATTTCGATATCTGCAGATACATCATCAACCCCAAAGATGTCACAATTAAGCTGCCAGTGTTCTCGAAGTCGTCCTCGCTGCATTCGTTCGTATCGAAAAAGGTTTGGTATTGAGTACCAACGCACCGGGAAGGTAAGCTCACGTCGCTTGCCTGCGATCATGCGCGCAACGGTTGGAGTCATTTCTGGACGTAGGGTCACTTCACGATCGCCGCGATCAGTAAAAGTATAGGTCTGTTCGTTTACCATTTCTTCGTTTACCGCACCTTTACTTCTGTAGAGATCAGAAGGTTCCAGTATTGAAGCGTCATATTGCTCAAATCCAAAATGTTCAGCAGTCATACGCCATACATCAAACATGTATCGCTGCGTCGCCATATCTTCTGGGTAAAAGTCACGTACACCTTTGTACGGGTCTGTGGAAAGTTTATTGTTCATAGTATTTTAGAATTGTAGTTGAGTGGTGTGTTTTGTGCAACATTAGAGTGTCCCGTCTTGTGCGATTGAGCTTGTAGGAATGGTGCGTTGCCGATCGTCAGCAGCCTGAATAATTAATGCTTTCAAACCGCGTGGGTCAGGCATATTTTTTGTTTTAAACTCTTCGTTACTGCCTCCCGCAGTCTGTGCTTCGATGGTACCAAAGTTGAGCAGGGTAGGGATAAGACCTTTTACTTCAATGTTCATATCCTGCAGCCGTTCAAGTCGAAATGAACTTAAAAAACGATGGAAGTAAGCTCTTTGATCTATAGATACGATGCGTCGTGTAGTAATGGTCCATAAATCAAGATAGTGATCGGTCCAGAAGTTTGCAAGCATCATCCAGTTGATGAGTACCCAGGTGCAATATAAGAACGAGATTTCCGTAGAGTATGTTTCGTTCACAAACAAAGTAATTTTTTGTGTAAGAAATTCTGGCGCAATAGCCATAAGTAGCGTGTATCCAATAAGAGGCATGAGCATCATAAAGATACTAAACGACACACGGGTGAAAATAATCCACCAGTGTTTACGTACTGTTTTTATGATTTTTTCATCATTCTCAAGTTTAATTCGTTCGTAAAGCATAATTAGATATTGAGGAGTAGCATAAGCATGGTGCCTATAAGTAGGCCACCTCCGATAAGATAAATACTTGCAGCAATTAAGGATATTGAACGTTCGGTACCAAAGGTGAACCAATGATAAATAGCAATAACACTATGAATTGTAAAAGCAAGTAATGCGACATAAAAAACAAGCTCTAAACCGTCAGATAAGGAGAATTGCATTCCTGATAATAATTCATTCATAACAATTATTGTAGCACTAGAATCGTATAACGCTCGGTACCGTACTGATCTTTGTGGGTAGTGGTGGTAAACCCATGTTTTTGTGCGAGCTGTGTAATTGATGCAGTTTGCTCAGGTTCATGCTCGATCCAGAGTTGTCCAGAATGGTTCAAATACTGCGGAGCTTGCTCGACTATCCTCTCAATACACTCCATGCCATCGGCACCCCCATACAGTGCAAGGTGAGGTTCATGCATCTTCACAGAAGTTTCCGCTCGGTCGATGGCGGGATCTATATATGGAGGGTTCGTTAAAATAAAATCATACTTCCCAAGTTCGAGGTTCTTCCTCGAACTTTCTCCCGTAGTCGTAAAGAGGTCAGCTTCGATAGTTCGGTATTTAGTATCAAGTTCGAGGTTCTTCCTCGAACTTAGGTTTTTTTCTATGTTTTTCTGTATGAGAGGGAGATGGGTCGGGTCGATGTCTGCAAAGTCCACCTGCGCTTCGGGAACCGCCTTTGCAACCGCAACGCCAATAGCTCCAGACCCAGCACATAGATCGAGTACTGTGGCACAATCATCTTCGCAATTGCGAATGTTACTGATTGCTTCCTGTATCCAGTATTCAGTTTCAGTGCGTGGAATCAATGGATGACTGTCGAGGTAAATAGTGCAATCCAGAAAGGGGATTGAACCAATGAGGTACGCCAACGGAGTTCCGTTTCTCAGTAGCATCAAATCGGCATGGAAAGCTTCGCTTTCCATACCTTTATACTTTTCTTCCAGCAACCACGTTTCTTCTTGACTTTGCATATAGTGTGGGTACTATGCTAGCTAGAAGGAAACAAGTCAAGGAGATGGCAATGAGTACTGCGTCAGCAAGTGAAAATGCTTGGATTGAATCTTTCAGAGGTATACGAAGGCGAGAATGCTTAGCATTTCGAGATATGCTTTCGGTTCGTCTGATTGTATTGGATAAAATTGAGGATGATCTGTTTCAATGTATCGTAACTAACGCGAGTCGTATGATTGACATTCAAAACGCATTTGGGCAAGCAACTGGTCGCCTGAAGATGGATGAAGATACTAATGATCGCGTGTACGATGAATGTCGTGAAATCGTATATGGCTATATTCGAGGAACTGTAGCGTTACCTCCTGAAAGTGAGAGGCGAGATATATTACGGACCGTCCTAAAATTCATTAATCTTGTGTACGATAGGGAGTGCTAATATTGTGAATAATAAACCACAGACAATTGTCTGTGGTTTTTCTTTTTATATTTTTGGTATACTTACACACATGTTAGATATACCAATGCTTGAGATTAGTAATCTCGTGAAGAAATATGGGAAAGGGAAGGATGAGAAGGTGGCGGTTGATAATATTTCCTTGTCTATTCCCAAGGGGAGCTTCTTTGGACTGCTGGGTCCTAATGGGGCAGGCAAGAGTACAACTATTCACTGTATTACCGGAATTGCGCAGCCTACCTCAGGAACAATTACTATTGATGGGACGGATGTGGTTAAGGACTACAAAGAAGCACGAACGAAGGTGGGACTTTCACCTCAGGAATTTAATGTAGATATTTTTGCGACACCGGAACAACTCATGGATTATATGGGTGGATATTATGGTGTTCCTGCAAAAGAGCGACAGTTGCGAATTGATGAAATGGTTGAGCGCTTTGATTTGCAAGAACATCGACATATGAAGTTTCAGAAACTTTCTGGAGGTCTTAAACGACGAGCAATGCTTGGTCGTGCATTAATCCATACTCCTGACCTCCTTATTCTTGATGAACCGACTGCGGGTGTAGACGTCGAACAACGGCATGACCTGTGGGAATATCTAAAAGAAATGAATGAGCGAGGGAAAACAATCATTTTGACGTCACACTACCTAGAGGAGATTCAGTATCTCTGTAAGGACATTGCGATCATCAATCATGGCCGGATTGTGGCACAGGGGACTAAGGAAAGCTTTATGAAGGACGGTAAGTCAGTAGAAGACGCGTATCTTGCAATTACTAGAGAGGATAATAAGAAATCATAATATGAATGCAATTGGACTATATACAATGATTCGTCGTGAGGTACAGCGTACATTCCGTGTGGTGGTGCAGACGCTGATTGCTCCGGTGATTTCTGCGGCGTTGTACATCTTTATTTTTGGAACGGTCATTGGATCGAAAATTGATAGTATTGCGGGCGTGCCATACATATCATTTGTGTTTCCGGGAGTTTTAATGCTTTCTATTATTAATGCCTCATTCTCAAGTGCATCTTCATCGTTGTATTTTATGCGATTTACACGAGGGCTTGAAGAGATTCTTATTTCTCCATTTTCATATCTTGAGATGATCTTTGGTTTTGTGGCTGGATCAATTGCTCGCTCACTTATGGTGGCGTTTCTGATTCTGATAACAGGGCTGTTCTTTGGAGCGGTGAGTTTAGTCAACCCCGTTGCATTTATACTGTATGTTTCTGCAATTGCTGCAATATTCTCGATGTTGGGATTGATTGTTGCACTTTGGGCTGAAAGCTTCGAGCAACTGACAGTTCTGAACACATTTGTGATTACGCCACTTACGTACCTTGGTGGAATCTTCTACTCTATTACAATGCTTCCCGAGATCGCTCAAAATATCACCCTCTGGAATCCCTTCTTCTATTTTGCAGATGGTATCCGTAGCAGCATGATTGGGGTAAGTGAAGCAGATACTACATTTGGTGCGTTCTTGATTGTCGGGCTGGTCATAGGGCTCGCCCTTTTGGTAAATCATTTGTTCAAGATCGGTTGGAAAATCAGGTCATAGTGTCAAACACGTGAAAAGCTGAAACTATGTTTCGGCTTTTTATGTGTCAGTTTATGCCCATATCTTTTAATATTTAACCAAGGCCATTTGATACACTATAGACATGTCAAATAAAGAAAAACTCTACGAGATTGCGCAAGCACTCGTCACACCACATAAGGGTATTTTAGCTGCGGACCAGTCACCTCGTACTATGAATAAACAGCTTGAGGCGCTTGGAATTGCACCAGAAGCTGAAATGAGAAGAAAGTATCGGCAGTTATTATTTACGACTCCAGGGATTGAAGAATATGTGACCGGAGTTATTTTGCATGATGGAACTATCCGTAATCATGCAGATGACGGAACGCAGTTTTCTGATTTGCTTATCGCGAAAGGAATTATCCCAATCATTAAGGTTGATAAAAGTACCGTCCCACATACAGGCTTCCAGGGGGAAGTGGTTACACAAGGACTCGATGGGCTTGCTGAACGCCTACAGGAGTATTACGACATGGGAGCACGTGCAGCAAAATGGCGTGCAGTGCTTACCATTACCGATACAACTCCAACTGAACAGAACACCCTTTTTGACTGTATAACACTCGCTCGGTATGCAGCATTGTGTCAGGAGGCAGGAATTGTACCGATTGTAGAACCTGAGGTGCTCTTTAGTGGAATTCATTCACTAGAGCGTGCCGAAGAGGTAACTACCCAAGTATTGAAGAAACTATTTGAAATAATGCAGTGGTACAACGTAGACATGCAAGGAGTTATCCTCAAGTCGAGTATGGTACTCGCAGGAAGTGAGTTTGCAACACAGACTTCTCCTGCTGATGTGGCACAAGCAACACTGCGAACATTTAGAAATTCAGTACCAGATACAATTCCAGGAATCGTATTTCTTTCAGGTGGACAGACTCCACAACGGGCAACAGAGAACCTCAATGCAATTGCAGCACTCGAGGAACAAGAAGGTAACTTCCCATGGGAGTTTGCGTTTTCATTCTCACGAGGCCTTGAGCAGCCTGTACAAGAAGCATGGCAGGGAAATGATGCCAACATCCAATCTGCACAAGAAGCCCTCATTAAGCGACTACAGCTGAACTCAATGGCAGATCAGGGTACCTACAACCCAAGCATGGAAAATGAATAAATGCCCGAAGGGCATATTATGAATGACCAATTTTAAACGATCAGAATGGAGTATTAAAATGGAAATACTCTTGTGGTGCTGTTCCCGATTTGTCCCTTCTTAGGGCAAATCGCTGGAACTGGAAGCTTCAACTATCACTAAAGAAGACAATGCTGTTTCTTGAGTATCTGTTTGCGCTTAAGACAAATTCTGAACTCGAAGATTAAATGAGCTATAAAATTCACCACATCAGGTTTGATTTAGTAAACAAATAAAAAGGTTTCATCCGGAGATGAAACCTTTTGTTTATCTTTCCTGAACATCACAATAGAAATTCCATTTTAATGTCCGAACAATGATTTCCCATAGCATTCTGTTTTCTTCAGTGCTCCCTTGATTTTTAATTTTAATCTCGAGTGTGTCTCCAGCTTCATGACATGGGTCGATTCTTTCAAGAGGAATTCCTGTTCTTGTAATTTCCTCACCAAAACGCTGCAGTTTTTCAATTGATCCCATTGGATCAATTTCTTCAGTAAGTCCTCCTGATAGCGAGTTTGAACCTACAGGTCTCCAAAAATTCCTCAGGTGATCTTTGTTGATAATTCCAATCCGAAATGGGAAGATAAAAGTTGCCCATACGCCACTTGGCGCTACTGTGTAGCTAATTAACATTTGTTTCTCCTGTGTTGATTCCATTTTCAACACTATCAAAAAGAAGTAAGAAAGTAAACAAAAGAAAAAACTGGGCTAGCCCAGTTTTTTCTTTTCGGTTATTTCTTTTGTACGTAATCGGTGTGAGCTCGTGCCACAGGATTAAACTTTCGTTCTGTATGCTTCGCACTTGGATCTTTTTTGTTCTTATTATTAAATACCGTGTAGTATATATGGCCTTTTCCAACGCCTTTATCGTCTCCTTTGGAGATCATTCTTATGAGTCTATCTTGTGACATAGTTGCGAAATACTACCAGAGTCAGCCTGTAGAGTCAATACGCAGAATATCCTGATTCTTACGCACTGTATGTGCGATAGAGTTTGCATACACATGTTATTATGTATGTGTCAGTCAAACCAAATTTTAAACTAAAATATGGCTTATTGATTGAGTACAGTACATGAAAGTTCTTACCTTTGGTTGGGATTTCCCACCACACACAACAGGTGGACTTGGTGTTGCATGCCAAGGCCTTACACGTGAGCTCGCCAATGAAGGTGTCGAGGTTATTTTTGTGCTTCCAAAATCTCAGTCAGTAGAAGGTACCTCCCGTTTTATATTTGCTGACATAGAACATATGGTGCGTACTCGAGAAATCACTTCTTCTATTGCTCCATACCTCGGTTCCCAGTCAGTATTAGATGTCTATGATGAATACGGGGTGCGCAAACTCTATCAGAATACGCTTCTGGAAGAAGTGCATGCGTTTGCACATAAGGCATCACAAATTGCGAAAGAGGAAACATTCGATCTCATACATGCGCATGACTGGACATCATATCTTGCAGGTGTTGCCGCAAAACTCGCTAGTGGAAAACCACTTATCCTACACGTACATGCTACTGCGTTTGATCAAGCCGCCAGTGATAATATCGACCCAGGAGTATTTAAAATTGAAAAAGAAGCCTTCGATACTGCTGACCGCATTATTGCAGTAAGTGATTTCACGAAGCAGATTGTGGTCAATAAATACAATATTGATCCTTCTAAGGTCCATGTGGTACACAACGGAATCGACACAAAAGAACCAAAACATTATGAGCCAACTCTTCAGGAGCTGCGTGCACAAGGTAAAAAGTTGATTTTATACCATGGCCGTATCACTATCCAAAAAGGTGTTGATTATTTTGTCCAGGCAGCACAGAAAGTTGTTGCACATAATCCTGATGTTGTGTTTGTCATTTCAGGTAAGGGAGATATGGTTGGGCAGATTATGCAGCAGGTTGGCCGTCTCGGTCTGTCTCAGAACGTGTTGTTTGCTGGGGCACTTTGGTATGAAGAGCGTGATCAGATGTACCAAAGTGTTGATCTAGTTGTTATGCCATCTGTATCAGAGCCGTTTGGCCTTGTACCACTTGAGGCAATTCAGCACGGTACCCCTTCGTTGATTTCTAAGCAGTCGGGCGTTGCAGAGGTGGTAACCCATGTATTAAAAGTTGATTTCTGGGATGTTGATGAAATGGCAAACAAGATTCTTGCGGCCCTTCGCTATCCTGTCATGCATGGCCAGCTTGTAAAAGAAGGGAAACGTGAAGTTTCCAAACTGCCATGGAGTAGAGCTGCACGGAAGGTCGTTGATATTTATAAGTATCTGGTAGAATGGATAACATAACTCTTTTGTCTCTTATTTAACATGCTTACAGTCTGCCCATATTTTCACGTACATCAACCATATCGTATTAAGCGGTATCGCGTTTTTGACATTGGTCATGATAATGAATATTTTAACGATTCTTCAGAAACTGATTTAAATAATCGTAGGATTGTAGAAAAGGTAGCCAATAAGTCATACCGCCCAATGAATGCGGTACTACTTGGATTACTAGAGGAGCATCCTGAATTCCGTTTTGCCCTTTCATTTTCAGGTACGGTTCTCGACCAGTTTGAAGCCTACGCACCTGACGTACTTGCGAGCTTCCAGGAAATTGTTGCTACCGGGCGCGTTGAAATATTGGCTGATACATATCACCACTCACTTGCCTTTTTCTACTCAGTTCCAGAATTCGAACGACAAGTAGCGCAACACGCAAAGCGTATATACGAACTGTTTGGTCAGACCCCACGTGTATTTCGTAACACTGAACTTTCATATAGAAACGATCTTGCAAAATGGTGCGAAGATAATGGCTACTTAGGAATCATGGCTGAAGGGTGGGACCCTATACTTGGGTGGCGGAGCCCGAACCATGTCTATCATCCACCTGGATGTGACAAGATAAAAGTATTGCTTAAAAATTATAAGCTTTCAGATGATGTGGCATTTCGTTTTAGTAATAAAGCATGGGAAAGTCATCCATTGTCTGCAGAAACATACTCACAATGGATCCATGCACACCATGGAGATGGAAATACCATAAATCTCTTTATGGATTATGAAACTTTTGGTGAGCATCAATGGGAAGATACAGGCATTTTTAATTTCATAAAAGCACTTCCTGAATTACTGATGCGGCACCCAGACACCACCTTTAAGACTCCGACGGAAACTGTAGAGAGTTATGATTCAGTCGGTGAGATTGACGTGCCTGATGTGCTTACCTGGGCTGATACTGACCGTGACCTGACAGCGTGGACAGGTAACGACATTCAGAAAGATGCCATTGCTTCGATTTATGCAATGGAAAAAGACGTTATAGAAACTGAAGATATGGACCTTATTGAGGTGTGGAGGAAGCTTCAAACCTCAGACCACTTTTACTACATGTGTACTAAATGGTCTGAAGATGGGGATGTGCACGCATACTTTTCCCCATATGAATCGCCATATGATGCATATGTCGCTTTCATGAATGCCCTAAGTGACTTACAATTAAGGGTACGACATGCTGTTGAGAAAAAACAGCAACACAAGGGTGAGAAGTTGAAAAAGCCAGAGAAGTCAGTTTCGTTTGTACAGCGACTGAAGCAGTGGTTTAGATGGCTCGTTAAAAAAGTTTTGTTCCTTATTCATTTTCGAAAATAGTTCTTATGACAATAAAAAAAACCGTGAAAAAAATAGTCAAAAAAGCACCAGTAAAAACAGTTAAAAAATCGACCAAGAAAACTGCAAAGAAGGCAAGTGCAAAATCTGCAAAGAAGGCAAGTGCAAAATCTGCAGCAAAGAATAAGGTAGTCCGTGCATTAGTGTGCGCACCTGGAGAACATTGTTTTTGGACAACTGATGGACAGGTACTGGAAGATCTTAATCAGCTGCAGTTGGCATTTGGATCTATGGATGATGAGGTTTTTCTTCACCACGTCACTAAAGAGAAAAATGACTTCGCAGATTGGGTGGAGCACGTACTGGAAGATGCAGCATGCGCAGCAGATTTGCGACGCTCAAAGAAACCTTCTTCAGCACGCACAGCGATAGTTCGTCATCTTCGTTTTTACAATATCTAATATATGGCACGCGCAGTTACATTAGGAAATGGAAATATGCTTGTTGGTCTCGACTATCGAGGGCAGGTTCGTGATCTCTATTACCCTTTTGTAGGGCACAGCAATCACGTCAGTGGTGCGAGTGGAAGTTTTGTTCATCGCATCGGAGTATATGTTGACGATGCAATCTCTTGGCTGGATGATCCAGAATGGAACATCACCGTTGGCTGTGATGACGAGACTGTTGTGGGGAGCATGCATGCCGTGAATGAAAAGATTGGTATTACACTTTCTAGTATTGACGTTGTCCATAACGAGCAAAATGTTTTTATCCGTTCGTTTACTGTTGGCAATGAACGCAATGAAGTTCGCACTGTTAAGGTGTTTCTCTCACAACAGTTTCGTATATCAGAATCACGCCGAGGAGATACCGGACTGTATGATCCACGTGTGAAAGCAATCATTCACTATAAAGGGAAACATACGTTTTTAATAAATGCGACGTGTAACGATAAGCAGTTTAAGGAATACAATATTGGTCTTTTTGGGATAGAGGGAAAAGAAGGAACATTTCACGATGCAAGTGATGGAGTGTTGGAAAAAAATCCAATTGAACACGGGTCAGTTGATTCTGTTATTGGTATGGAAGTAAAACTCCAGCCGAAAAAACATGCGATGATTCAATATTGGATAGTGTGTGCAGAGACTATTGCACAGGCACATGATTTAAATGCATATGTAATCAAGGAAACTCCTGAACGGTTACTTGTTTCGACAGAAAAATATTGGAAAGCGTGGGTTGATAAAGAGGGGAGAGATCTTTCACTTTTATCTCCAGAGCTTCAGTCACTCTACAAGCGTTCGCTTACGACCATCCGTGTCCACACAGATAATCGTGGTGGGATTATTGCATCAAGTGATACAGAAATGTTGCATCACGGCCGCGACACCTATAGCTATGTTTGGCCACGTGACGCAGCTCTCATTGCCAACTCTTTAGATCGAGCAGGGTATCACGATGTCACAAAGCGATTCTTTACGTTTATGACCGATCGTCTCGAGCGTGGAGGATACTTTATGCATAAATATCGCTCAGACGGATGTCTGGGAAGTTCATGGCATCCATGGATTATTGAAGGCGTACCGGAGTTTCCAATCCAGGAAGATGAAACAGCATTAGTACTGCATTCACTATGGAAGCATTATGAGATTGTGAAAGATATTGAGTACATCGAATCACTGTACAATCCGTTTATCGAAAAGGCAGCCGATTTCATGATTGAATTTATTGAATCACGTTTAGGATTGCCAAATAACTCTTTTGATTTATGGGAAGAAAATTTTGCTATTTCCACGTACACCGCATCAGCTGTATATGCCGCTCTTAATAGTGCAGCCAAATTTGCAAACTTGCTAGGCAAGCAAGAGGCAGCACGAACGTATAGTGCCGTGGCACAAAGAATGCAAAGCGCAATTCTCGAGCATATGTACGATGAAGAAATAAACATGTTTGTAAAAAATATCCGTGCATACGATGATAAGGACGATGTGAAAAACAAAACCATTGATATGAGTAGTTTCTTTGGCCCGGTATATTTCGGCGTTATCGAGCCACATGACCCACGTATGCGTAAAGCATTACAAACTGTTGAGGACACCCTGCGTGTTAATTCTCAGACTACCGGATACATGCGCTATGAAAATGATACCTACTACACACTACAAGAAACTGGCACACCAAACCCGTGGGTAATTACAACTTTATGGATGGCCCAATATGCAATTATTTCAGCAGAGTCACTTAAGGGACTCGAACAGGCATATCAAATTCTAGAGTGGACATGTAGTCACGCAACCAAGAGTGGAGTACTGGCCGAACAGATGCATCCACACACAGGAGAACATCTTTCAACAGCACCACTTACATGGAGTCATGCAGAGTATGTGACCACTGTTGATGAGTACATCAAAAAACATAGAGAACTTTCTGGTGAGTAGATTACTTACCTATATTGCTTCCTCCAGAATCCTCCCCCGAGTGGGAGTTTTTTGTATCTACCAATTTTTGTTCTATGTATCGAATAGGCCAGACCTGTGGTTCCACATGTTTTGGCAATTACTTCTGATAGTGTGCGCATGTACGTTCCTGAAGATGCAATACACGTAAACTTTGCAATATAAAAAATATCATCAGATTTACCAGATTCAATAAACGTTTGCCAGTCTTTTCGAATATCATCACGTCTGAAATCATTGCCAATTGCTTTACGAAACTCTTCTACTTTCGGTATGGTCTCTATCTTCTGTGTAGCGTATGTATGTACCTCGGCACGTGTCTGAGTGTACAGATTGGTAAGTGTAAGCTTGTGAATAAACGACTGTCTGGTAGGAATTTCAATTTCTTCAATACGTCCCTCTAGTGCCCATGTATGCAACGGTTTCCCTTGTACTGTCTTTGAGGAGAAATGTGGATATGGTAGTTCAATATTGTCCATGAGTGCAGCTGCTGCATCATTCATTTTCTCTTTCGTGATTTGAACAGTATCATCAAGAGTAAGTCTCCCCAAAACATCAGCAGTATCGGATGAAACGCTGAATAAAATTTCAAACTCGTATTCTTTATCAAGGTCGCAATAGTCCATCTTCTTCTTACATTCATCGCCAAGGAGAATTAAGAGTTTGCCCGAAGCCATGGGGTCAAGACGTCCTGCATAAGTCACAGGGACTCGGACAAGTCCCGGATTTTCAACTTTGTAAAGGTCTGAACATGCCAGCGGAGTTTGGCCAACTTCTTTTTCTAACACAACGTATTTCTTCATGTGCTACAGCGTAGCATAAAAAATAAAATTGATTTTCTACGAGTAGATCTAATTTCGTGGAAAAGTTGCATGCGCTGTAATAAGCAAGTGTTATGATGGTATACATATGGATAGAACAGTACCTTTTTTAAATGGATGCATCTCATTTGTTGCATTCATCACAGCGCTTGCGCTCGTAGTTTATATGTTGATTGCGTTCATCTCGGGGATGTTCGATGTCGCGTTACTCATGTTTGATACCGTTTTTCTAGAACCAATGGAAAGACAAACTATTTTTAATTCTCTTAATGCAGACTTCTTGCACAATATCGCAGTTTTACTCATTCTTATGAAGGCGTACCGTATTCTCGTTGAGTATATGAAATACCATCATATTGATATTAAGTACATGGTAGAAATTGGTATCATTGCTTGTGTACTTGAGCTATTATTTAACTCAAAGTACTATACCTCTGACATGCAGATGATACTTGCAGCGTTATGTGTAGCGTTCCTTGCCATTTATGCATTCCGATATGATGCTCTTTCTAAAGCTTCACAGGACGCACAGAAAGCGCATGCTAAAATGAAAAAAGTTACGTAACAAAAAACCGGAGCGATTGCTCCGGTTTTTTTTGTTTATTCATCGTCATCCTCGTCCGTAATTTCCTGCTGTATGATTTCTTCAATGATGTCCTCGAGTGTGATAACACCCATAAATATTTCTCGCTTGTTCATAACGATTCCCATATGGAGGTGTTTTTTGAGCATTCGGGCAAGTACTATGTCAAGCATTTCTCCAGGTCGTACGACCATATATTGTTTTTCAAACGCTTCATCGGTGTCGTTAATTTCGATATTATCTTCTTCAGTAAGGAGTTCTTTTGTATAGAGTATTCCAATTATGTTTTCGCGCTTCCCACTGTAGATAGGGTATCGTGAGTGTCCCAAGTCAGTCACTTCTTCAAAAAAACCTTCTGTGAGACGCTGATGCTTTTCAAACATCTTCACATGTTCCTTTTGTGTCATAACTTCGCGCACGGTCGTGTGAGAGAACTGGAGGGCGCCATGTACGATACGTTCCTCATCTTCATCTATAGGGCTATGTTCCGAATCTTCATGTTCTGAAATTATTTCCATAATTTCACTTCTGCTATAGATTGACTGCATTTCTGAACCGAGGAATTTATCAAGCGTCCATGCGATAGGGTAGGATATGGGAGCAAATACAAACATAAGTATTTTTACCCCAGGTGCCGCAAGAGATCCAAACTGCATTGCGTGCCTTGAGAGTACCGCTTGCGGAATAATTTCACCAAAGAGGAAAATTAATATCGTTGCCGATATTGCAGCAGCGACACCTCCTGCAATTGAGCTTAAGTATACAGAGAGTATTGCGTTGACGGCCACGTTTCCTAAGAGCAGTGTCGTCAGTAATTGGTTGCCCTTTTCTCGAACAGGAAGGATTCTCTGGGCAGCGACATTGCCAAATTTTGCTTGCCTTCGAAGCGTTTGTGTATTGAGTGTGAAGTACCCTAAGGTAAGTCCTGAAAATAATGCTGATAGGATAATCAGGATAAGGGATATGGCGTATTCGTCCATTTAAAAATTATTATTATTATTATAATTTGTCTACAGTGATCAGTGCGGGCTTACCGTTCTATGACAAATATGCATTTACTATGAGCAAGAGCACAAAAAGTGCTATTGCCGTTATTACTGCTTTCATGTATTTAGTATACCGTACTGCATGTTCATAATGTACTTGCAATGCGTAAGTAATGCAGTAGGGTGGTATTAAGGTTACTAGTTAATTACATAATCTATGAAAGGGGTAATTACTAAAGCTATGAAGCAAGACTTCTCTTCACATGCAGTACTGGGACGCGTTTTGTTTGGAGTAGCATTTCTCGTATTAGGTATATACAGCATTCTTAATGCAAAAATGCTTGCGAATAATGCTCCTGGGTACGTACCTGAAATACTTGCACCAGTACTTGTGGTTTTTGTAGGCTGCATATTTGCAGCCGGGGGAGCGGGTATAGCTACCGGAAAAGCAATTGCACGTGGTGCTACAGGTATTGCAGTGGTGTGGGGACTTATAGCTCTTTTTACTAATGCATTTACAATGCACTTTGATGTTCGTGAGTTTTTTCTCGCGATGGCAATAGTTGGTGCCGCATTGGTTATCAAATCCTTAGTTGATGCTCCAATGCCTTTTGCACAGAATGAAGGTTTAAAAAACAGTGAACATCCTCCTGGAGATATGCATGAACATATGCATTCAGATGAAGGGTAATTCTAGTAATAAAAGACCGGAGCACAGTTCCGGTCTTTTATTATGTACACCCATTACATCCCTGGTTTCAGCGAATGTCGTTTGTGCGCCAAATCTCGCGCAATAGATTTCAAGATCTCACCATATGTTGGGTGATACCATGTCATTTCCAATATGTCATCAAATGTATTTCTGTTTGCAAGAATGGGAACGAGTATTTGTATTAATTCACCTGAACTGTCTGGTCCAAGAATTTGAGATCCAAGAATTTCCCCGGTCTTAGCATCTGCAACAACTTTCCAAAGCCCGTATTCTTGTCGCTTGAGAATACCAAGACCAATACTATTAAAGTTTTTGGTTGCGGTAACAACCTCAATACCGCGCTTTTCTGCCTCAGTCTGAGTGAGTCCAATCAGAGCAGAAGGAAACTGGTCAAACGAAACAGCGAGCATGTGCTTATCGTAGTCAATAGCTATTTTTTCTTTGGATGACCCGGCATTGTGTCCTGCAACCTTGCCCATCTCGGCTGCAAAGTGAAGAATTTGATACTGTCCGGTGACGTCACCAGCGATATAGATATGACTCACTGAGGTCTGCATATTTTGGTTGTGTGTGATATTGCCTCGTTCATCGAGCATTATGTCTGTATGTGCGAGCTGTAACGATTCAAGATTTGATTTTCTCCCTGTGGCAACTAGAATCGCATCATACAGAACTTCAGAAGTTTCCGCTCCTTTGACGATAGTACACAAAACTCCCGCTTCGGTTAAGGTAGCTTTGGTTAGTTTTGCTTGTAGATAGATAGGGAAGCTTGATGCATCAAATGAGGCACGTACGCGTTCGGCACCAAACTCTGGGTCAAATAACCCAAGCGCTCGGTCCCGTTGCAACACATCAACTTCAGACCCCATATCATGAAAAAAAGTTGAGAGTTCAAGTCCGATTGGGCCGCCACCAATGGTGAGAATTTTCTTTGGAACGTTACTAAATTGTGCTTTTTTTGACACAACATCATCACTAATCATCATTCGGTTACCAAGTGTATCAAGACCTTCTATAGGAGGTACAAACGGATGCGATCCCGTAGCAATCACGATACTGCGTGCTGAATAGGTTGTACTCTGTCCTTCATGAACCACGGCAACAGTAGTATTGTCGATAAAGGATGCCTCACCGATGACGATTATAAAAGCTTCTTCCTTGAAGCTTTCGGTCAGAGCATTTTTAAGTCGATCGATGTGAGCGTCGCGCTCTTCTAAGACCTGAGCAAGAGGTACATGTTTGTGTGCACCCGCAAGGATACTTTTACTGGGCATGCACCCTTCTTCGACACAGGTATTAATCAACGTGCTGGGTTGCACCATAACTACCTTTTCTGCCCCCGCCGTTATTGCGGCTCGTGCTGCATTACTTCCCGCGGTCCCACTTCCGATTACCAATACATCTACTGTTTCCATACTTTTTGTTAATTATGAGTCTTTTAGGAACTATACCAGATACTACGAAAAAATTTTGCATTTATTGCAGTGAAGGTATACTTGGGTTATATGGCGCGTAATACAAATGGTAAGGGATTTAGTTTAAAAGATCATCTTTTTAACAAGCGAAGTGTGATGTACCTCGGCGATGCACTCGCTCATGCGTATTCTGAGTTTAACAAAGTGCAATTTGTCACCCAGGTGATGCAAGAACTCCCGAAGCTTGAACTGAAAGAGCGCATTGTGTATATGGCAGAAATTCTAGAAACACAATTGCCAACTGACTTTAAAAAAGCAGCAAAAATTATCGTATCTGCACTACCAGAATCACTAGATCCAACCAAAACTGATGATGACTTCGGCACGTTTATATTCGCACCCTTAGGTGAGTATGTGGTGCGCAATGGATTAACTAAGGAATACCTTGCGACGTCGCTTATGACACTCAAGGAAATCACACAACGATTTTCAATGGAGGATGCAATTCGATACTTTATAAATGAATTTCCAGAGGAAACTCTCAGAGAAATGGGGAAGTGGGTGAATGATCCCCATTACCATGTTCGAAGGCTGGTAAGTGAAGGAACGCGACCGTTGCTCCCCTGGTCGGGGAGAATTTGCCTTAGCCAGAAAGACACACTGCCATTTTTAAGTGCATTGCATACCGATACGACACGATATGTCACACGTTCGGTTGCAAACCATATGAATGACATATCTAAGACTGAACCAGATTTGGTAGTTGCAACACTCATGCAGTGGGCGAAAGCGGGGGTACAAGACGATTTCGAAATGGATTGGATTACGCGTCATAGCCTCCGGACACTGCTTAAGCAAGGTCATACAGGCGCTTTAGAATTACTTGGCTACAAAAGCAACCCAAAAATAACTATTTCAAATAGTACGATATATCGTACTAAAATTAAGATTGGCGAGACTCTTGATATTTCATTTAACATTACTGCCAGGCGTAATGAAAAACTAATGATCGATTATGTGATTGATTTTGTGAAAGCGAACGGAAAAACAAAGCCAAAAGTATTTAAATTAAAAAAGGTTGTACTTAAAAAAGAAGAGACCATTGCTGTGGCAAAGAAGCATCGATTTCTTGCAAATGCCACTACATTCAAACTTTATCCAGGAACGCATACCCTTACACTGCAGATCAACGGGCAGAAATCCAATGTCCAAAAATTTACGGTTATAGAACAGTAGATATGGATGACCAATAGTTAAAGGGTCCTAAAGGGACCCTTTGATTTCGTTGTATAGTCTGTCAGGGAAACGAAATGCGTAGCACACGATAACAAGTGCCAGCAGGATTGTTCCTAAGACCGTTGCCACTATTAGGTTTGGCCGTGCCGGTTCTGTAATAGGCCAGACGTTCTCATCTAAGTTCCATTGCTCTGTCTTGTCAGTCATTTCTACCTCCCATTATTTCAGGCGAACTATATCATTACTTAATATTTTGTACAGATTTAGTCATGGAAGTCATAAAATACTTCTTCAAAGTCTTGGATAATTCCTTTTTCATTTACATAAATCCCTTCACGTTCGTAAAGTTCACGGCGTGATTTTGCGCACGCATCTGTGATCCAAACTTTTCCACCTGCGTATACAATACGATGCCATGGAATCACACCCTGGTTAGGGAACTTACCAAGAATACTACTAACACTCCGCGCAGCTTGTCCGCCTCCTCCGGCAGCTTTCGCTAACGCACCGTAGGTGGTGACACGCCCCTCGGGTATGGTTAGTGCCAAATCCCAGATTCTTTGAGTGAATGTTCCTTGCATGGACACATTCTAGCAATAATACGTATTAACCTCCAATGCATGCATTATATTCAGCAAGTAGTATTATGATAAGTATGAAAATTGCATACGTTGCACCATATGAAGGTGAGAAAAAGATTGTTATGGAAACATTGGGGAATCATGAAGTTGTTTTTGTAGATGCACCCGTGCGCACTGAGGTGCCAGAAGAGCTCCGGGATGCTGATGCGCTGTCCGTGTTTGTCGATTCTGCAGTTACCGTAGAGATGATTGACAGCATGCCAAATCTTAAATGCATCGCGTTGCGGTCAACTGGTTTTGATCATGTTGCATGCGAGTATGCACAGAGTAAAGGAATCACCGTAAGTTACGTCCCGCATTATGGGTCACAAACAGTTGCTGAATACACCTTTGCATTAATCCTTGCACTCTCTCGCAAAGCATTTGCTGCATATGATGAGCTTCGCACTGATGGAGGTCGCGATGTAAAGAAATATGAAGGCTTTGACCTCAAAGGGAAGACACTGGGGGTTATTGGTACGGGAGCAATTGGTCGTCATGTATGTACCATTGCTAAGGGTTTTGGGATGAATGTTGTTGCATATGATCTGTATCCAGATGGACCATTTGCACGCGATAACGATGTTTCGTATGTATCGTTTGATGAAGTGATGGCTCAATCCGACATAGTAACGCTACATGTTCCCTCGTCAAAAGATAATTACCATATGATCAACAAAGAAAGTTTGGCTCTAAGTAAAAAAGGCATATATGTAATCAATACTGCACGTGGGGATCTGGTAGACACTGTTGCACTTACTCAGGCACTACAGGATGGACATGTTACGGGAGCTGGTTTGGATGTGTACGAAGGCGAACAGTACATCACCGATGAGATGGAGCTTTTGACGCGTGATGAAGATATTGGCAAGGACGTGTGGAAAGCATTTGCAGCAGAGCATGTGCTCTTAGACATGCCAAATGTTATCGTGACCCCGCATGTTGCATTCAACTCTATTGAAGCAAAAAGAGAAATTACACAAACCACCACAGCAAACATACTCAAAGCATTTACGAAGGAACCACAGTTTGAAGTAAATAAGAAATAATATGACAACTATGAATACATTACCCCTCGCATATAAAAAGGCTTTCAAGCCAGCTGATATTCGAGGCACGTATCCCGACCAGATTAACGAAGAGGTGGTGTACCGCACCGCACGTGCATTTGTTGAAGAATTTAAGTATAAAAAAATTGTCGTAGGTTATGATATGCGACTTTCAACGCCCGCTCTTAAAAAAGCGTTTATAGAAGGTGCGCGCCAAAGTGGTGCGTCCGTAGTGGATATTGGTATGGTTCGTTCACCAATGCTGTACTTTGCATCAGGAAAACTGAAGCTGCCGGGCGCGGTTATTACCGCGTCACATAGTCCAGCTCAATACAACGGTATCAAACTCGTGGAAGCTGGTGCTGCGCCGCTTACTGCACAGACAGGGTTGTCAGCAATTCAGGCACGAATAGAAAAGGGTGTGTTTACTGACACGAAAAAGAAAGGAGGTATCACTAAAAAGAGTCTCCGGCGCGAATATCGATCTCATGTACTCAAAGGAGTAGATAGGAAACAATTTAAAGGGATGACTATAGTTGCCGATATCGGCAACGGTATGTCAGGAGTCTCTATGAAAGCACTTGATAGGCTACTGCCAGCAGAATTCCCGATGCTTTTTGAGAAACCTGATGGCAATTTCCCTAACAGAGATTCCGATCCAAACCTTCGCAAAAATCAAAAGGCATTGATTGCTGAAATTAAAAAGAAGAAAGCTGATTTCGGTGTTGGTTTTGATGGTGATGGCGACCGAATCGCATTCCTTGATGAAAAAGGGACGTACGTAAACTGTGCTGTTATTGGCGCACTCATAGCAACACGTCTACTCGCAAAGGAGCCAAAAGCGGGAATGGTGTTTACCAACCTCACCAGTAAAGTTTTTGAAGACACTATTGTCGAGTATGGAGGGAAGGCATATCGTGCACGAGTAGGTCATACATTCCTTAAGAAAAAAATGAAGGAGAAGGGGGCTGTCTTCGGTGCAGAACATTCCGGCCATTTCTTTTGGCGTGATTTCTACAATACCGATTCAACTATACTGACGCTCCTTGAGGTTATGGAAGCGTATGCAGAAGCAAAAAAAGAAGGAAAGTCATTTTCTCAAATGCTTAAACCATATCTTTTATACCAGCAAACTGAAGACGTTGTAATTCCCGTTGATGATAAAAAGGTTGTTCTAGAATATATTGAAAAGAAGTTGCAAAAAATGAAGCCAATGAGTATTACGAAATTCGACGGGTACTTTGTAGATTTTGGTGATGTGTGGGGCGCCATTAAGCCCAGTGTTACCGAATTTGCAATCAAGCTTATGTTTGAATCAAAAAAGAAAAAAGATGCCGATAAATTACAAAAAGAACTTTTTGAATTCGTGTCATCAATAGCTGAGAAAACTAAATAGCACACGCATTACATAAAATGACTGATGATAAAAAACGAAGTTTCATAAAAGGGTTGACGTGGCGCGTTATCGCAACGAGCGACACTATTCTTCTGTCGTGGTTTTTTACGGGAAGCATTACCGCAGCAATATCAATTGGCCTCTTGGAACTATGTACCAAAACAATTCTTTATTACGCGCATGAACGTGTCTGGGTACACGTAGTCCATCTTTGGAGAAAGAAAGGGGTAAAGACGGTAATGAAAAGAACAAGTGTTGGTAAGGCCTTAACCTGGAGGTTTATTGCGTCATTAGACACTACACTGTTAGCATTTATTGTAACGGGTAACATTACCGCAGCGCTATCTATCGGAGGAGTGGAAGTATTCACAAAACTATTTTTCTACTACATCCACGAACGAACATGGTCCAGGTTCAGTTGGGGTAAGCACCAAGTAGTTTAAATATAAAAAAGGCGGCCAAATATTGGCCGCCTTTAAGGTTATCGCAATGCTGCGAGAACAGATTTTGGCATTTGTACGGTGCATTCCTTCCAGGCATTCTCAGGGCCCTGTGTTTCGTACAGGTGTCTGCCATACCGCATGTAGTCATCGATATCCTTCATATTAAGACCGAGGCGTGTATAGTCGGGCCTATGAAGGGAGAACAAAATTTGAAGTACACCTTTGGCAGACGTTGCTTTCTTACCCTTCTTAGGTTTGTTCCGGATAAGTGTCCCATCTGATCGCCAATGAATTAATCCAGTGGATTCACAATTTGCAACAGCAATCATTGCTTCAGCAACGTCTTCAGGGAAATATTCTCGAATTTTTCCTTTTATGAAGTCAGCTTGTGCTTCTTGATTGTCGTACAAGTGTGCATGTTGAGCTTCAGCATGCGCAGTTTGTGGTGAGTAGTGCATTCCATACATGAGTGCAGAAATGAGTAGTGCCATCCGTATCATTCAGAGTCTCCGTATTTGGTTAGAAGCTCCTCCCAAAGAACATTGTTCAGCATTATACTTGCTGATACCGACTTTAAGACGTATGAAAACGGTGTTTCTTACACACAGATCATGTGGTGCAGTATAAGGGGAGAACATAGACTCACTATAGAAGAATTTATTTTATACAAATCTGTATGAGTGTATATGTTTTACTGCAACATCTTACATAGTGTCTAATGTGAATATAAGAAAAACTGCCCCTCTGGAGGGACAGTTGAGAAATCATGATGCTTTAAAAACTCCTTTGTGACGTAATGCAAAGCTTGTTCGCTGTGTCTCAATTTGATCCACAAAGTGGAACGGTTGAATCACTTCACCAGCCAGGCCTGGAGCCCTCATGAGCAGTAGGTCACCAGGTTCGTTGCGAATTTCGCGTGGATGGTCACCCTCACGATTATCGCAAATGCAAAACCGTCCTCTCCCATCAAGTACAAAGACAGCAATAATGTTCATATACCCACGACCATCACGATGTGGTGATATACCAACCTCAGTGGGGTCGTATTGCTGTACGACTAAGTCTCCAAAATGGAGCGGTTTTGATAGATGGGTCGGCAGGTGTGCCTTGCAAGTGCTGTTAAGCTGCGTTTCCAGAGCTGACTGCACTGAGCGATACAGACTGTCTTCATGAAATTCTGTCGTGAATCTATACGATTGTTTGATTTTGTAAGGTCCGACTTCTTTCTCTGCTTCTTTTAGATCCATTGCTTCCAATTCTCTAAGCAGGAGCGTTCGAGTATGCTCAGTAAGAAAGTTCGAGACAGAAGTGATTCCGTTACTCTCCATTTCCCTGAGGTGTCCGACAAGCGACCTGTTGTTGAACAGCGGTGTGTGGATGTCCATGTGCGTATTCATTTTCAACTCCCTGAGGTTACAGTCTGGTTGCAGTATGCCAGATGGCGAACATGATGTCACTACTCTTTATATGTGTCCTAATATAGAAAATGCTGTCCCGAGGGGGACAGCATTGTGAGTTAGTAAGAAGCAATTGCTTCCCGGATTTGTACATCTAGGAAGTTCGCCATTTCCGCCCATTTTCCACCATATGCGGCCAGGGCTGGAACCAGGAGGCGAAGATGATACTGTTTGGTCTCTTTGATCTGATCCGCACGCTTTTCTTCGGTGCAACTGCCGAGCGTTCGACAGTTATGCAACCGATCAAAGAGCTTTCCTGCAATTGCATAGGGCCCTTGGATGATAACGCGCTGCAGATACTCCTCAGTGGTTTCTTTGCCTTTTGGCAATTTTGTCACTGAAGAAACATCAAGTGCTATATCTTGTCCAAAATTTAGCCCAAGCCGATACCCTGACAGAAGATACGCATCTTCTTTAAGGTCATGCAGTAGCAGAACACAGATGAGTCGGACATCCCGTCCGCCGCACTCATGAACATAGATCCATGCAGTAGATTTTGGATGGTCAAAGTATCGACCTCCACCATCACGTTCTTGTCCACGATGTCCGTATTTACTTACAATGTATGCAAAGCGAACTTGTTCGAACTCCTGCGGGGTTAGACTTACCGCAAGCGGTGCCATAAAAACACCATACGGTGGAGGGCGGGGGAGTAGAATATGAAGCATATGGAGCCTCCTTTCAAATAATTGGGGAACTATTCCTGAGTTCAAAGTATCACAAAGCGTCTATTTATCAAGCCGAAAATAGGTTGCTCTTAGTAGAGGGGTCTATAAAGTCTTAAAAACAAAAAACCGCCAATTCTACCTTGTAGTTGAAGAGCAAGCTCTTTTCCCTATAAGATAGAATTGGCGATTTTTACGCATCGAGTTGTGTTGTCTTGGTATACCCCGAGGGATATATTAGTTTCAACGTATGTGAGCGAGCCAGTGTGCCTCAGATTACTCCATGACGCTTTGCGTGCCTCCATGCAACATCAATACTGTACCTACAATGATAATGGTTGCCGTGTACCTTGTCAAAATTAGGCAGTATCAGATAGTTTTTCCATAATGATGTCAAATCATCTTCTAAGAATATCGCTATAGCTAGAGCTCTCCCATTTTCATAATATGTATTTTGTCCCACAGTCTATATTTGAGTTACTTTTCACCATGGTTACAAACTCGTTGTCCATGTGACTATATACATACTTATACACAGGTTTATACACATGTCCTGATATGTTGGTACGTATTTACAAGAAAACCCCTGAGTTAAATCAGGAGTTTTTTTGTGATAGTTGTGATCTACATTGCCTCAAATCGTTCTTGATTTTCTTTCATCCATGCCCCCATCTTGGTCTTCATTTCTTCGGGGTTTCCTACGTGCTGCTGCATCACATCAGCATGAGCAGTCATGTAGTGTGGCTTAAGTGCGTTCATCCATTCTTCAAAGGTTTCTCCCTGCGCTTGATGATCACACAAATCACATTTCATTGTTTTCATATTTTGACACTTAGTAGGTAATAGCTTCACTGTACCATAATCCACTTTTTAAATCGGTAGTGGTATTTACGTATAAAAAAACTCCACTGAGCACCGTGCGGTCTTCTCAGTCAGAGTTTGCCATGTATGGTCTTTGTATGAGGTCCTCTTTTTGAGGACCTCATATTGTGCTTTTTACTCGCCCAGAAGTGCTTCCAGACACTGTTCGCCAAGCTTTCGCGAGTCAGCAGAGGAGAGTGATACTCCATCTACATCAGCCCAGCCTGTGTTGGCCATTTCTCGTGTGCGTGTATACTCCGTCTTTGAAGATAGGGCAGCCAGTTTTTTCACTTTGTCGCTATCAGCTGCTGCATTTGCGACGCATGCGGCGGTGAGCACACCAGAGGCTACGAGTGTTTTCCCCGTTGCCTCAGCATTTTCTGTGACGATTTCCTGGGCTCCACCTGCTGTTGTCCAGCCCAGACCCCAGAAACCTATGATGGTAGCCACAACTGCACCTGCAATGAGACTCCAGATCATTTCCTTCATGGGTCGTTTTGTTTTTGTGTCGGCCATTGTGGCCTCCTTTCAAATCGAGGCAAGTGTTCTCATCTCTCTATTGAGTATACGTGTGTTCTTAAAAGAAACCACTGTGCAACATTTTTTTGTGTGTTCAAGACCGTACGAGTAAGTAGATTTATTTTATATAATCCCCTATAGAACAGACCACAATGCGTCATTTGGGAAAAATAAAACTGGTAGCGACTGAGGGAAAACTCAATCGTCACCAGTTGTAACCAAAAATATTTTTCAGGTTTTTGCAGGGACACTTTTCCCTGCGTCTATCCAGACAGCATTTGCTTTTTCAACACCGATGATATCGCATAGCGTTTGGTAGCTTTCAGTATTCGCAACAACAGCACTCGCTCCTTCCCGTTTCTTTTCTGGAGTTGGTGCACTTTCCCAGAAGTTGAGTGCTGCCGTTCTGCTGATATCTGAGCTGGAACTGTGCGAAGCACGACTTGCGGCCCGTTCTGAATCTTTCGTCATTTTTCTCTCCTATTTGAGGAATATCGTATTGATTTAGATAATGCTACATAAAGGTTATTTGAAAACACTTTATGTAGCGCGTTGCCCGGTAATCACGATTATGTGCGGGGTGTATCGTTAGTCCCACGATAAATGTGGGATATGACATGCCTGACGAACAAAATAGTGAACGAACTCACGAAGATGATCATAAAGAGCATTTTGTAATCGAGGTTGTACCCTATCAAAGGCATGAGTAAGTACAATAAACCCGCAATCCCAGCACACAGAAGTGCTTCAGATATGATGTGTATTGCAATGTCCAAAAGTCGCATTCTGACTCCTTGTTATTGATGGTTATGGTCTTTTCAGTCACAAGTAAGATATTCAGCATCTTCATCCAGAATATATACAAGCCGTTATAAAGTCTCCTTATTAACCAAGGGTACAAAAATTTCTGCTTGGATAATATGACACAAACTATTTTAAGTCAAGTTGGATGGGCTTCTGTGGAGATTATTTTGAGCCACGCTCCAACATCTCAAACTGCACCCTCTGCAGTGTTGAAAACTCGGTGCTTTCCACGATGAAGCCGAAGGCTTCTGTGTTTGAACTTATAAAGGCTACTTTCTTTCCGTATATGATGTATCCCATCGGGGGTGCGGTGCATTTTGGGATTTTCTTTTGAGTGTCGGAAGGGAGGGTACAAAAAAGATCCATATCGCTCTTGTGTGTAGTGTGTGGCCACAGTGAGTGAATGACCAAATTTCGCTTTGAACGACGATCGTCAAACCATTCTAAGAATTTTCTGTCAAAGAGCTCACTCATCTGTTTTTCAGGCCAGTATATCTGCATCGTGGTGTCGCGATGCCACATGATGTCTTTCAACAGCTGTTTCACACCTTCCGTGCCTTCAAAGAATCGAATCTTTGGATCGACAGTTTCCAATGAGTCGCGTAAAGAGGGAAGTGCTTCTTCGAGAAAGTCACGGCTTTGTTCAAGTCGGTCAATTTTATCTTCCAAAAGTGCATTGAGATGCTTTATGTCGGCCGCCGCAAAATGCGTTTTGTTTTCAACATCTAGTTCAATCACCAGGTTCAACTCTCGAAGTGTTTTTAGCTGGTCATATACCGATGGGCGAGTGATGCCAGTGCGAGAGGAGAGGACACGCGCAGTAGTAGCACCATCGCTCAATAGTGACAGATAGACCGTTTGTTCGTTTTCACTTAAGTCTAAGCGTCGCAACGCAGACTTTACCTTTTCCAGATGATTCATAGGTGCATTCTAGCAAAAAATACGCTATTTGTCGAAATTCGTCGACATATTTACTAAAAATCAATAGGCAGGTAAGATAACGCACAGAACAGAACATTGAAACAAACAAAGGAGATATGACATGCATATCGCAAAAACAATCGAAGGTATCGCAACCATGGAACATCCACTGGTTCACATGATTATGAATCGTGAGTCAGACGTAACGCGTAAACTTGCGCAACAGATTATGAGTCAAACACAACTTTCGTATCATGGTCGCAAACCAAAAGCTGCTCACGACAAAAACGGCCAGGTTCGCAAAACGAATCTTGACCTGTTGTCGTTACTGGCTGATCTCCATAAACGCCTTGCGCGTGTGGAGCTCACCGCATACGATAACGTGCTTCCGTGGCAAGCATACGCTGGTGAACAGCACGTTGGCGGCACACGCCGCTATGGCCGTATCACCGGTCTTGTTTCCCACAGCGAGCATCTTTCCTTCTCACTACAGATGGATGACCAGTCGGTGCTAAAAAGTGTCGATGGGGATCCAACTGTGGGTGCAAGCCGCACCTATATGATCGCGGATTACACAGGTGCTTGGAATAAAGGGTGGCACGGTTTCTCTTGGAACATGAATACTCAAGAAAAAGCCTATCTGGAGCGCAGAAATCTTTTGGTTGATGGAAACGTCGACTATGAAGACTATGTTCACCAGAACCGCCGGCAAAGCATTATGGGTGCGCCCTATCTACTGCTCAAGCTTTTGCACCAGCGTATTGAAGATGAAATCAAATTCTTCGAGCGTGAAATCAAGCGTCTTGAACATTTGGGTGTAGAGCAGCCTTTGGATCTTGTGTCACAGACACGCTACAAGATTGCGCAAGGTGCCTCTCAGAGTGTTGAGGTACCAACCTTCACCATGCGCTTGGATGGTCTGGATTACACAGGTGAATATACTCCTGTTTCCAATGACGAGCTTGGCTATCGCCTCGCACGCCGTACCATCCGTTTCCTTGCACATGAATTGCGCCCCATGGTGCAGTTTATGATACGGGCGGACGAAGTCGCGTTCTACCGCTTCGGCCTTGAGCAAGACTTCGTTTCCAACTGGATTAAAGGCCCACAGTGGAACCACTCGGGTGCGCATGCTGCACGTATCGCTCTTGGGGACACACTGAGTCTGTCATATCAAAAAGGTTTGATTGAAAAGAAGATTGCAGCCTAATATATAGGCTACACAAAAAACAACACCAGCGAGTATTCGCTGGTGTTTTTCTAATATAAAGTGAAGTGATCTATTTGTCCTGCTCCATTGCAATAGACTTGTGGTATTGCGGGAGCCAGTCCATAAATTTCTTTCGATGTTTATCGAGCGACCAAGAAAGGTTGCCTTTAAACAGAGAAGGGTACACTTCTTTAAATTTCAACAAGGCAGCTTGAGTAGCAGAAGGGAACGCAAGTGGGAGATTCTTGTTGTATGAGTCCAGAAAATCAGTCAATGAACGTTCCTTTAGGCTACGCTCACTTTCTAGATCAGGGGGTTTAACAATCGTTAATACTTTCATTGCAAAGGATTATAACACATATTGTTATCTAAAGCAATAGACCAACCGCCCTTGCTTTGCTCGTGAAATGCGTCATTATATAGGTATTACATTCTAATCAGTATTTCCGTATGTCAAAGAAAAATAAAAACAAGAATAAAAATAAGAATTACCATAAGCAACAGGCCCCTACAGGTACCAGAGAGCATAAGTCTACCGAAGAAGAAAAGAACCCAATTTCACTTGATACACATCTTGAGCAAATGGAACTTCAGTCTATGAGCACATCAAGCTCTAAGGAGGATTCTACAACAATCGCGAAAGCAGCTGACGTTGCACCAGAGGAGACGAAGGTAGAAGAGAAGAAGGAAGAGCCAGCAGTTATTAAGGTAGAAGAGGTCGTGGCAGAAGAAGCTGGAGGTGAAGGGAAGAGGGTGTTGGTGTTTGGCGCAGGGATTATTATTGGGGCATTGCTCACATCCTTCCTAATCTAAAGGAAAACCCCAGAAATCAGACCATCTACTTTGTTAGATTTCGAAAAAAGAGCCTCACCGTGCACCTGCACGACTCGCTCCCCAAACCACCTTCTCCTCGAACAGCACTCAAAATGAAGAGAATTATAAAAACATCATTAGGAGACTGGTGGTGTTTTTCCTAAAAACAAAATTAACACCGCGGTGTTTATAGGACTCTATACAAACAAACGCTTCAGAATCCTAGGCATCGGAGTGCTATCGGTCGATCGGGTGTAGTCACGTGAAGTAAGTTTGGTATAATTACGGGCAATGGCAAAGAAAAGTACTCAAAAGGAGTTAGTGATATTTAAAGGCACCAAAGGGCAGGTAAAATTGCGCGGTGATTTTCATAATGAAACACTCTGGGCTACTCAGGCTGAAATGGCTGAAGTATTTGGAGTTGATACCCGAACTGTAAACGAACACTTGAAAAATATCTTCAAGACTGAGGAGCTTTCTGAAGTTCGAACTATCCGGAATTTCCGGATAGTTCGAACTGAAGGCAAGCGAGTAGTTGAGCGTGATGTAAAGCATTATAATCTCGATGCTGCAATATCAGTGGGCTACAGAGTAAACAGTAAGCAAGCAACCCAATTCCGCCAATGGGCGACTAAAACACTCAATCAGCACATTACCCAAGGCTTTACCATCAACAAAGCTCAGATTGGCAGCAACTACCAAGTGTTTACCGAAGCCGTAGAGAAACTCAAGAAACTCGCTCCTGCTCAAAGTAATATCGATACCGAATCAGTGATAGAACTCGTAAAGCTCTTTGCCGACACCTGGTTTTCGCTCGAAGCATATGACAAAGAGCAGCTTGTGCCTGGGAAGGTTAGTAAAAAGAAAATTGCTCTCGATGCAGAGGTGTTTCTTGAGGGCGTGGCAGTGTTGAAAGGAGAACTGATGCGAAAAGAGGAGGCTACTCAAAACTTTGCGCAACAGAGGCAGGTAGACAGTGTCGAAGGGATTATTGGGAATGTTATGCAGAGCTTTGCTGGTAAAGCTCTCTATCCGACCATCGAAGAGAAAGCGGCTCACTTGCTGTACTTCATCATCAAGAACCATCCGTTTGTAGATGGAAACAAGCGTACTGGAGCGTATGCTTTTGTGTGGTTCCTAAACAAGGCAAAGTTACTCGATACCAATCGACTCACACCAGCTGCGCTTACAGCGCTCACACTACTCATTGCTGAAAGTGATCCAAAAGACAAAGAGAGAATGACTGAACTCGTAGTAATGCTTATAGCCGGTCCACGGAAGAAAAAATAAGTACAAGGCAGTTATTAATCATCCATGAAACGAGTCATGCTGTATCCGTCTGCCTCGTATCTGAACCAATTTCTGGAGTTTTATATTCTAGCTCAGTGCGCCGAGATGGAGGAGGTTCTCGAACCAGTTGCGTGGTATGATTTTTACATATGGAATCAGAAATAAATGAAGTAGAAGGGCACTTCGCTCCGTTGAAAAAAGTAACCCCATTATCAAAATATTTAGCATTATCTTTATTCATAATTCTTCCGTTTCTTGGTGGGTGGGTTGGGTATAGCTATGCGCCGGAGAAGGTGGTGGAGGTTGAGAAGATTGTGGAGGTTGAAAAAGTTGATAGTGAAACTAGTAGGGCACCAGAAGTTTTCAAAAATGAACTGAAAACACAATTAGTATCCACAGGAAACGGATTTAAAATGAGTATACCGTCTGAATGGACCTATGGACCATCTGCTGTGCATGGTGGTGCGGCTGAAACAATTGATGTATTCGATGAAAATGATAAGTTAGCAATGAGAATATTGGCTATAAATATCGTTAGAGGTCTTGAAGGCGAAGGACGTTCCTTTAGTAAAGATGCTCCTATAAAAGCAGATATCGGCGATGTGAACAAATTCACGATATCAACAATAGCAACAGGGCAAGGGGCAGTAATATATAACTATGGGTTTATGGAAGCTGGATTTGAAATTACAGTACCATTTGGCCCAAAACCTCTCGCTCGAAATTCAGGTGAGTTTGAAAGTGGTTCAGGAATGCTATTACGTTACGAAAATGAAACTGAAGCCCAAGGAGATTCCCTTATTTCACAGATCGTACGTTCAATAGCAAAGTAAATATATTTGAGTCCTAACCTCAAATCCTCCCTGATAAAAATACCTATGTAGAGCATAGGTATTTTTGCATGTGCGCCTAACAGGATTCGAAGTTTACAACTTCAGTAGACCTTTTGGACATATCGGTTCGCAAGCTCGCAATCTGTCACAAAAGCTTTTCGAATCCTGACATGAATGGCATTGAGTCATTCTCCATAAAACGCCCGTATGCTACACTATTTTATTAAGAATAAGGAGAATGATGTCTACCTGCGAACCTTTACATAAATGTATGGAAATAAAAATAAAAAATTTAATACCTCTCTCACTACTAGCCTGCTTCTTACTTGCCCCCGTCCTTACCTCTGCCCACCAGCCCAGAGTGGTAGACAGTGACGCGACAGAAGTGATTGATCCTGAGGTATCAAAGGCCTATTACGGTGAGCTGTCGGGTGCACCCCATATCTATTCAATCAATACCGCAGAACCCTTTGACCTCTACGTGGGTGTTCTGATGCCGTATGCAGACGATTCTCAAAAAGACGTGCAAGTTGAAATTCGCAAAGGGGATGATGTGCTTCAGATAATGGGTGGCAAAGACGCAGAATGGAAAGAGATGTTTGAATTCTTTGGTCAGAGCTCGTATTGGGACGGTGGTGAGTATGAAGCCAATGTTGATGCGGGAGCATATACGATTATTGTTTCAAGCACCAATAACGATAGTAAGTACTCGCTGGCCATTGGCGAGATTGAAGCCTTCGACGGCAATGAAACGATAAACGCCCTCAACCTTATCCCTGAACTCAAAAGCAGTTTCTTCAACGAGTCCCCAATAAGCTTTATTAAGTCACCATTTGGATGGGGGTATATTCTCATCATGTATATCCTCGCTTTTGCATTTGGCTTTTTATACCGTTTTATTCTAAAAAAAGTTGCCAAAGGTTCAGTGCGAGGTGTACAGAAAAACATTGCCAAACGCGACCGCCTGTTGCGCCTTGCTATCGCCATCGGGTTACTTCTCTGGGCGATTACTACTTCATGGAACCCGTGGCTCTTATTCTTCTCCGGCTTCGCCCTGTTTGAAGCCTTATTCTCCTGGTGCGGCCTCTACGCCGCCCTCGGGAAGAACACCTGTCCAGTTGAGTAAAGAAATTAAGGTGTGAATAGAAAAAGCCGCACCTGGAGGATTGGCTAATCCTTTGGTGCGGCGTGTTGTGGCCGTGGTTTCTGCTGTAGACAGCTTCTGCGCTAGCGCAGGCTGCCTTTGAGCTGTTCGTGTCCCACGTTGAGCTTGTTGAGGATGTAGCCCTTCATTGAAGGATCATCCTCGATCGCATGTGCAACAGCGCGCATGATCACATCAAGCGCACCTGAGTGTTTGATGGGGGAGTGAGGTAGTGAGAATTGCATCTGTAGCGCATGGGCCATTGCACCTGCTGCTATCTGCAAAGTGCCGTCTTTCTCACTTTTCTCCAGCAGCTTGAGCATCTGATTGCTCGTAGCGGTCATTTGTGCTCGATGAGACTCTTGCATGTCAACTTCCTTAATGATTGCTTATGAACTTAATATAAAAATTATACATATAAAATAAGTATTGTCAATATCACAGGAAAGAGAATGAGTCCACTAGTATCATAAAACCTGTGGCATAATCTTTTTAAGGCAAAGGCTCAGGAGCATTTAAATAACGTTGATGAAATTGAATCAGATATCATTAAAATGAAAAGAATCCTTTGCTTCAATCTTGTTATTGATGCAGTAACGTTTTAAGGAAATAAAGGTGGCCATAAAAGGCGCCTGACACTATTTACCTTTGTTGTGTTTTTCGAATGTGATGTTAGATCATTTATTGTGAAGAAAAGAATTGAAGAAAGTGAATGATAAATCTTTTTAGATCTTGTCATAGATATGCAAACATGATCTAATTTATGCATGAGTAAATATTTTGAAGCTGATGATTCTTCAATTGGTGAATTATTATTTAATGATAAGGTGAAATTAAAAATCCCTCGTTTCCAGAGGCCTTATTCTTGGGGTAAGGAGGAAAGTGAAGATTACTGGAATGACCTGGTCTCAGATGATGGGTTGCCATTCATCGGTTCGGTAGTTTTGAATAGTGAAAATACTGAGACTGATGGTTATCTCGAGGTTATCGATGGACAACAGAGGCTTCTCACGACAACTATTTTTATGTCTGCATTGAGAGATGTTGCAGCTGAAGTGGGGTTACAGGATTTATCCGACAGAATACAACGTAAAACAATTGCTGTTGAGGATCGCAAAGGGAGGGAGACTTATCGTATTAAGTGTGGAGATAGCCTGAATGATTTTTTTGAAAAAAATATCCAAGCGGTAGCTGTAGCAAAAAAAGACAAGAAGCCTACAAATGAGCATAAAAAAGTAATCGCAAATTATGAGTTATTCAAAGATAAGATTCTGGGATATGTTTCAAAAGTCGACCTCAAGACTGAGAAAACACATGCAGTAGATGAGTTGTGGGACATGGTTGATACCTTAAATATCATAAAGATTGTAATTTCAAGTGATGATGATGCCTATACTGTTTTTGAAACGGTTAATGCGCGCGGTGTAGATCTAACCGTTGCTGACTTGTTGAAAAACTGGATTTTCAAACAGGTAGGTACTGACATTAAAGGTGTTGCTAAGGCAAAAAGTCGATGGGCTGAAATTGAAAGTAATGTTTCTCAAGTTGATGTTGAGATTTCTACGTTCGTGAGGCATTTTTGGCTATCAAAGTATTCCTTTGTTCAGGAGAGAAACCTATACAGAACTATAAAGAAGGATATCGATAACTTCGATGAATTTCTTGAGGACCTGAGAGATGCCTCAGAGTGGTACCATAAGTTACTCTCATTTAATAAGAATGACTGGAGGGATATTGATAATGGTGTTCATATTTATAATTCACTTGTTGGGCTCCATGCAATGAGAGTTAAGCAGGCTAATGTTTTATTCTTGTGTCTGATGCGGAATAAAGACAGAATTCCGTTCAGACTAGATAAGTACTTTAAGCTTATTGAAGACTTTACCTTTTGTTATTCAGCAATTGGTAAATTACAAGCCAATAGAGTCGAAAAATTATATTCAGCATTTTCTACAAATTTAGAGGACACTTTAAATTCCAAAACGAGTAATAAGAATATGGACAAGAATGTAAATAGAGTATTTTCACAATTTGAAAAAGATTTAAAGGATTTGGTGCCTAACAAGGAATTTTTCATTGAAAAATTTATGGACATTGAGTATAAAAACTCTTCATCTACCCGTTTGTTGATCCGTTATATCCTAAGAAACGTAGAAACCTATCACACCAATAAAGAATTAAAAATTGATTTCGACAACTCCAATATTGAACATATTTTGCCACAGAAGGCTAATTTGAAAGAGTGGGGCATGTCCAAAGACGATTTCAGTGAGCAAATTAATAAACTTGGTAATCTCGTTATTCTTTCAGAAGAGTTAAATTCGAGCGCAGGGAATTCCGGTCTGGAAATTAAATTAGATATTTTAGGCAAAACTAAGATACAAACTACAAAGGAGTTGGTAAAAAAGATTAAGCGTACAAAAAAATGGGGGAGAGATGAAATAATCAAAAGACAGAGAAATTTAGCGGAAGTAGCTTTTGACAAAATTTGGACCCTATAAGACCTTTAGAGTAAAAAGTATCTGATTTCAGATTATTTTGTACGGAAATATAGAAACAACATATATCACAATCAATTGTGCTAAATTCGCTTAGGTGTCGAGTATATGAAGAAATGGGATCAGTCATCATTAAAGTAAAAAAGCGCCGTGCCGAAGACGTTGTGGTTTTGTCCCCATGTTCCACCAACACGACGCATAAGGAACTACGATTTTATGAAGGGGATGATTTGAAGGTGAGTAATGACTCAATGTCATTACGCAAGGGGTTGTCGATATTCTGACGAAGGAAGAATATCATACAACCTGAACAGTCTCTGTATGAGACAAGGAGTGATGGTTGCGGTTTTGAGATAACAATCGTCTTTTAGTCTTTACACAGCAACATAGCGTGGTATTGTAACTTTGGATTAATTTAGTACGCAATAGTGCGTGAACATGCGTGTGATGCGCAAAATATTGCAGGAGGATATGCAATGATACCAATTGAAGTGAATGGCCCTATGATGGGGATTTTTCTCAAGGAACTCGTTAGACGAGCGATGACTGAGATTCGAAATCAACGTCTCTCGTTTCAGGCAACAACAAAAATGGGGTACTCAGGCAGTATGGACGACGTCTTTACCACCGCCGACACTAACGCCCAGGCCATTTTTGAAAAGTCGATACAGGAAGCTCTTCCAGGAGTTGGGCTAATTGGCGAAGAAGGGTTGAATATCCCCTGTACCATACCTGGGCATGATATCTATGTGACCATTGATCCACTTGATGGAACCAAGGCGTTTGTACGCCGTCAGTCGCACGGTGTTGCTACTATGGCTGCACTCGTTGTGGATGGAGAGATTGTGTCTGCTTGGATTGGTGACATCAACACTCGTGAAATCTTCGGTTTTCGTCCGGGTGGCACGAAGGTGCATCGTATCAGTGAATTCGAAATCAGTGAAAGCTTGAGCGACCTGGATCGGAACATTCCGTTGAAGGAAGGGTATGTTTTGCTGCGGGAATCTCTGGAAGCATCTCCTAATGTCATCAGGAACACGGTACATCGTTTCAAGAAGTACCACATTGACGGTGGTAGTATCGGCACATGGTTCTGTCGTCTCTGGAAAGGGGAATACATAGCCGTTATCACTGACCCGGGGACAGAGACCCCTTGGGACGCTTCTCCTTTTATCGGCATCAGTAAGCGGCTTGGCTTCGTTTTTCTCCGTTCGACTAATGAGGGCACCTGGGAGCAGTATGAACCACTGGTCGCAAAGGAGTCGTATTCTCGCGATTATTACACCATGGTCGTACATAGTTCCATGGTGGAACAGTTCATCTGAAGCAATACCTACATAAGGAGTATACAATCGTCGTTTTGACGCGGATCAACCGCGCATGCGACGGTTTTTCTGTTCTGATATAGAAACCAGCGAAAGAAAAAGTGTCAGGATCATTACGAAAATGGTCTAGTGGCTTTTAGACCATTGCCTCTGAGAATTTTGGTATAAAAAAACCTGGGCGCGTGTTGTGTGCGCCCAGGTGGGTATGTTACTTGTCGCCGTCGTCAGCTTCCCCTAGATACTTTTCCAGGTTGGCGTAGGCTTGAAGTCCGGCTTCATCGAGACGAGGGGTGCTCAGCTCAATGTTTTCCGGAAGGCTGGCTGCCAATTCGGCGAGCCGGGCCATGTCGGCGTCGTTCTCGGCTTCGAGTTTCTCGAAAAGAGAATCGAAGGTAGTTGCCATAGACAGGAGACCATCCATTGAGCTGGTCATCCCAGATTCAATGCTCTGGAGATCATCCATTTGACGCAGGTATTGCGCGATGAAGGATGAATAGTCCAAGAGTCGAAATCTGTGCGTGATGGCCCGGTCAAGCTTGGAGGCTTCGAGTTGAATCGACATAACCTCCAGATCGCGGACCAGTGCTTGCAGCATGGCTGTTTCGCCTTCCAGTCCTGTGACCACTTCTTGATCAAGCTGGTTGGCGGTTGCGGTTGAACCGGTCAAGGTGAGACCGACGGCGAGAGTCACACTCATCATGAGTGCGGGTAGTGTTTTCTTCATAGGCAAGTCCTTTTTTAGAAAATCTACACGGAATGTGCAAACTAAGGACAAATTTATAACAAAACAGAAATTTGTCAAGGAATAAATTGAAGTTTGTAAAGAAAAAGTGTCAGGATCATTACGAAAATGGTCTAGGGGCTTTTAGACTATTTGCGTAGAGATGCAATGTTGGGATGCTTTCTGCTGAAGTGGGGGAATTTTGGTATACTGACTTGTATAAAAATAACTCTAGCCTGATTTGCGTGTATGAATAAAATTATCTGTCCGAATTGTAAAACTGCTTTTGATATGGATGAGGCTGGTTTTGCTGACATCCTTAAGCAAGTTCGTGATGAAGAGTTTAGTAAGGAACTCATAGAGAAAGAGAAAGCATTTTCTAAGGAGATGGAGGTTGCTGTTGCGCTTGCACAGGCGAACCTGAGGAATGAACTACAATCAGACCTCGCTTCTAAGGAAGCAGAACTACAAACTGGTCTGGCAGATAAAGAAGCTGAATTGCAAAAAAGCCTTGCTGCTAAGGAGGCTGAGCTTGTTACTCTGAAAGCTGCAGTAGATAACGCAGAGCTTCAAAAAAAGCTTGCCGTCACGCAGGCAGTGAATATCATAGAGAAAGAACGTGATGGTCTCAGTGCAGAGCTTAAGAATAAAGATCATGAGAGCCAGTTGCTTGCGACGTCGCTTAAGGATAAGTATGAAAGTGAGATAGAACTCAAGGATGAAGCAATTGAACGGCTGAAGGACATGAAGCTGAAGCTTAGTACGAAGATGGTAGGGGAGACGCTTGAACAGCACTGTGAGACAGAGTTCAACAGGTTACGGTCTGTCGGCTTCCAAAATGCATATTTTGAAAAAGATAATGATTCTGCTGGAGGAAACAAAGGTGACTACATATACAAAGAGAATGACGAGCATGGTAGTGAAATCACTTCAATCATGTTCGAGATGAAAAATGAGCTCGATGAGACCGCAACAAAGCATAAGAACGAAGATTTCTTGAAGAAGCTCGATAAGGACCGGACAGATAAAGGTTGTGAGTATGCGGTCTTGGTGACACTCCTGGAGGCTGATAATGAGCTATACAACACAGGAATCGTCGATATGTCGCACAAGTACCCAAAGATGTATGTGGTGCGGCCACAGTTCTTTGTGCCGATGATCACGTTACTTCGTAACGCTGCGATGAGCTCGCTAAAGTATAAGGCAGAGCTGGCGTTGGTGAAGAATCAGAACATCGACATAACTGACTTCGAGGAGAACCTTGATAAATTTAAGACTGGATTTGCAAAGAATTTTGACTTAGCAAGTCGGAAGTTCAAGACTGCAATTGAGGAAATTGATAAGACTATAGACCATCTGCAGAAAACCAAGGATGCACTCCTCTCATCTGGAGACAATCTCCGTCATGCAAACAACAAAGCTGATGACTTAAGTATTAAAAAACTCACACGAGGGAATGCAACGATGGCTACAAAGTTTGCAGAACTTTCTGAAGGTGGTGGTACAGAGCAGGAAAAGTAAGGAAGTACCAGCGCGAGGGAGATTTTGTTGTCTTGCCGCGGTGTTCTTCCAACGCGGGCGTAAGAAGACGATGTTTTATGGTAGTTTGTGACGTGTACTAGTCCTCTTTGAGTAGCTCATCGGTTAATTCCTGAATGCCGATTTTCTTTGTAGATGAGTAGGGGATGAGGGTGTGTCCAGGGAATTGTGCTTTGAGTTTATTGATGTGGTTGAGGTAGTGTGACTTCTTGATCTTGTCTGCCTTGTTGGCAACAATCACGATTTCTTTTCCACTTCTTTCTAGTTCATGCAATACGCCCAGATCGTCCTTAGTAGGTCCCACAATAGAATCTATGAGCATCACAACCTTTGGATCGGTGTTTGACTCAAAAAGATACCACGCAATCAGCTCATTGAGCTTCTTAAGCTCCGCTCCGCTGGCTTTGGCGTACCCGTATCCAGGCAAGTCCATGAAGTAGTGACTTTGGTTAATCAAAAAAATATTAATCTCCCGTGTCCGTCCTGGAGTCTTGCTCGTAATTGCCAAGTTCTTAGAGTTTGTCAGTGAATTAAGCAGGCTCGACTTACCAGCATTAGACCTCCCAATAAAGGCAACTTGTGGTATGTGGTCATGGAGAATATCAATATCACCAACCATTCCGGTAATAAATTTTGCAGAGGTTATTTTCATTTCAACATCCTATCAAAAAACGAGATAATTGCCATAGATACCACAATTAATTGCGGTATATCAAGGGGATGATTAAAGGTACGGAGTGTGAGGGTTGCGGTTTTGGGATAAAAAAACGCCCGACACGTGTGAAGGTAGACGGGCGTGTCTTTTCCTTCTGTGTCGGGCGAGGTTACATGGGGAGGAAGATTTGGAATCGATCACCCTCTCTGACTTGTGTTGTTTTTTCTGTTTTTACTTCTGCCATTTGTCCGCGGCGATTGGTAAGTGCGGTGACAATTTCTTCTGCGAACGTATCCTTGTTGAGGTTGCGGTGCATCCTGGCGTAGTAATTCGCAATTGGCCTGGCCATAGTCCTGCAGGGAACGTTTTCTTCTGTCAGGTTTAGAACTTTCTTGCTCTTGTCTCCGATGACCATACGGGACATTGGCGGTAGTTTGCTGAAGAAAAGTCCATCTAGAAGGAACTGAGTTTCAATAAGGATATTCTCACGTGCCATCGTTTGCACCACCTTATATCGAAGCATCTTGTTTGCCTGATTTATTTCGTTGATGTCGAGGATGGTGATCTGTCGGTGATTCCTGACAATATCACCCACCGAGAGGCCATCGGTTGCGATGTAGTTGCCATCGTGAGGACCAAGTGTGCGCCACGGCGAGTTGTATATGTCACCTTGAATGCCAGTTGCACCAATGGTGATTCGCTGACGGGGCTGGCTAAACACGCCGCGTTCTTTGTTGATGCTCAGACCAGCAATATGCCCATAACCAACAGATTGGAACCTGATAGACATTTCGTTTCCTTCCCAAATGCAGGCCTATAATGGCCTGTTGTTTCCGCTGCAGACAATACCGCTTATTCTGTTGTTTGTAAACCGTTTTTGACACTTTGGGCGGTATCCTTCTCTATTTTCTGGTGTGGAATCGGTATCAAATCGATATGGTAGTATTTGTTGTATTACTTATATGTTAACTATATTTATATGACTACAGAAGAAGTATTGAACCACCACCTCCAGTCGTTTGGAAAGGGTGATGTTGAAGCGCTCATGGAGGATTATACAGAAGAGAGTGTTGTTATAACTCCTACCGATACCCTGAATGGGCTGGATGCAATCCGAGGCCTGTTTACAGCATTAACCACACAAATGCTTCCCCCTGGATGTGATTTTCAAATGATTAAGACGGAAATTATTGGCGAAGTTGCCTATGTGTTTTGGAACGCTGCGTCTGAGACGCACACATTCACTGCTGCCACAGACACACTTTTGGTTACAGATGGAAAAATCACTGTGCAAACATTCGCTGCACACATAGAAGTAAAGTAAGCACTTTTCTTGACTGCTATCTTTAGTAAATAAATACCGCAATTAATTGCGGTATTTATTGTTATGGTGGTTTAGATTAACAATACGGGGAGTAGTAAAAGGCTCCATTTACCGTGCATGAGCAAGAAATTGTGACAGCCATCATTAAATTAAGAATATCATCAGTATAGCGCTGAAGCTCTTTTAGCTTATGTTCTGCCAATGTGAAGTATGCAGAACTACGATCTAACAAGGGGATAGTGAGAAGATGTGTGCGTTAGTCGAGGTTTTCTGGGAGGATTTACATGCAAAGAGGTGCCATAGTTTAGTATGAACCGAGGCTCTATCTATATTCCAGATTTTGTGACATACTCCTTCCAATGAATAACTTTAAAGGAGGAGGATTTAAGAAGGGAGGAAACAAGTTTGGTAATAAACCAAAGTTTAGTGGAGGTGGTGACAGACGTTCTGGAGGTGGAAACAAGTTTGGTAATTCAAATGATCGAAGTGACCGAAATGACCGTCCTTCAGCAAATTCTGAAAAATTCAGTGCAACGTGTACGGAGTGCCATAAGTCTTGCGAAGTACCGTTTAAGCCATCAGGTGATAAGCCAGTGTACTGTAGTGACTGTTTTACAAAACGATTATCTGAAGAAAAAAAAGGAAAAAATAGAGGAGGAGGGGACCATCGTTCTGAATCTCCAAAGCCACCGCGTGAGCAACGTTCACCTCGTCATGATGCATCCAGAGGCCAGAATGATATGGCGCTTTCTAACATGCAACGACAGTTGGCGAATCTTGAAGAAAAATTAAATCGCGTGTTGGAAATCATCAACCCTCCAATGCCTTCAGCAAAGGTACCCTTGGTTACATCCGATGACACTCCTAAAAAAGAACGAAAAGCAAAGAAGGTTGCAGTGGTAAAAGCTGAACCAAAAAAACTGCCCCGAAAAGCATCTGCGAAGAAAACACCTAAAATACCTGCGGTAAAAGTACCTGCAAAACCAAAGACTCAGAAAGTAGCAGCTAAAAAAACCGTAGTAAAAAAGGTTGCTAAAAAAGCACCGAAGAAAGCTGTGGTCAAGAAAGCAGTCGTTAAGAAAACAAAAGCGAAGAAAGGAGTAAAAAAATAGTGAAACTCAAAAAGCTAGGGTAGAAAAGACGACAGGTAAAAGAATAACGCAATTAATTGCGTTATTCTTTTTGCAGGGAAAGAGAGTACAAAAACAGCTCCAGTGGGGACGTGTACACACCTGACACACAATAAAAGCCCTTGTCAGAGACAAGGGCTTTTATTGTACAAGACTTACGCCTTGTTGATGTTGATTGCGTTTAGTCCTTTAGGACCTTCAGCAACTTCGAAAGTGATTGCATCACCTTCTTGTAGCTCATCGAACTGTACGTTTTGTAGTTCGTTTGAGTGAAAGAAAAGTTCTTTGTCATCACCTTCTTGTGCGATAAAGCCGAAACCTCGGTCTGTTATCTTTGCGATTTTTCCTGATTGCATATTGTGTGTAATTAGTTTACTAAGTTATCAAACATTTAATACTGTGTCGTCAAACTCAGCCTGTATCTGATTGGTGACAATTATTACACATTTAAGTAAAATGTCAAGCATTCTGCGTCATGCAAAACATAATATGGCTTTACATATAAGTGTACATGGATTTATAAGAAGAATTAGCTTTCATACTCCTGGATAGCTTCCATAAATACTTCACCAAATTTTTTTAGTTTTTTATCACCGACTCCATTAATTTCAAGAAATGCATCGTCAGTCTGGGGTTTGTTTTGGGCCATGCCCCGCAGTGCCTTATCGCCAAAGACCATGTATGGTGCAACTTTCAAACGTGCTGCTTCTGCGGACCGTACTTGGCGTAGTACTTCAAAGAGATCAGCGTCGTAGTCGTTGTTTTGGGTTGCCGTCAGTGATTTCTTCGAACTTTTCGCAGGCTTTTCGCTTGAAGTTGCCTGTTGGAGGGGTTCAAATGCGATACAACGGTCACAGTTTCCGCAATTGGACTCAGTGTAGTCTTCGTTAAAATACTTCAAGAGAAACCTTCTCCTGCAGGTAGGGAGCAATCCGTATTGCAAAGCCTGGTCGAGGTTGTCCTGTGCTTGCTGTTTTTCTTCTCCTTCAGGAATCATACTAATAAAGTATTCCTGCTTGAATTTGTCGGCCACTGAATACAGAAGTACACAGCGAGCAGGGAGTCCATCCCGTCCCGCACGACCTGTTTCTTGGTAGTAGCCTTCAATAGATTTTGGGAGGCTGTGATGGATGACCAGACGCACATCAGGCTTATCAATTCCCATGCCAAATGCAATGGTAGCAACCATGATGTGGATGTCGTCACGGATGAATCGATCCTGATTTTCCCTACGCTTATCTGCAGTAAGGCCTGCGTGATACGTCCCGGCATTATGCCCATGTGATTTGAGCTTTCCTGCGATACTCTCGGTGTCTTTACGGGAGAAGCAGTAAATAATGACACTTTCTTTGGGGTGGAGCTCAATGAGTGACAGAATGGTATTGAAAGAGTCTTTCTTAGGGAGTACTTCATAACTGAGATTTTCTCGGTTGAAACTTGAAGTAAAGATGTGTGGGTGGGGGAGGTTCAACTGTTTTACAATATCTGCACGTACTTGTTGTGTTGCGGTTGCCGTAAGTGCGATGATGGGAATGTTCGGGAAGTCGGTACGCAACTTGTTGAGGTTTCGATAGTCAGGTCGAAAATCATGACCCCATTCTGAGATGCAGTGTGCTTCGTCTATAGCAAAGAGTCCAATAGGGAGCGTATGCAGGAGCTCTTGAAAGTTTGGCACCGAAAGCCGCTCAGGAGCGATATATAAAATTTTAATAGAGCCGCTTTCTATCTTGGTAATGATCCCTGTAATTTCTGTCTGGGCGAGTGAACTATTGATAAACGCGGCACTGACGCCATTTTGAGTCAGTGCATCAACTTGGTCCTTCATAAGTGAAATCAGTGGTGATATCACCACTGTCAGACCATCTTGCAGGAGGGCTGGTAGCTGGAAACAGAGTGATTTACCTCCACCAGTGGGCATAAGTACCAGACAGTCTTCTTTATTGAGGACACGGTGAATTATTTCTTCTTGCAGTGGACGAAACGCATCGTAACCAAAATGTTTCTTAAGGGTGCTGTACATAGATATTGTTGAGACTGTAGTATCTCATGCATGCGGCACATTTGAAACAAAGAAACTCACGGGGTGTACAACACTGAATATCCTACTTATACCTGAGTAAAATCGAGTGATTCACCTTTGAGTAATGAAAATGCCTTTGTGAGTGCTTGAATCTCAGGATCATCGCCACGCTTATTTTCGGTCATTACTTTCTCTAACTCATCTTCCGCAAACCATCCGTACTCAGAGTGATCATCAGGGTGAAGCTTAATATTTTCAAGGGGGGAAGTGAATGATGCAAAGTAGACCACTTCAATTGAATGAGAACCTTTTACATCGTTTGTATAGGTAAAAGAAGCAAATGGGTCTCCAACGGTGATATCCATCGTAAACTCTTCTCCGATTTCTCTCTTGAGTCCCTCGATGATATCTTCCCCGAAATCAATGTGACCACCAGGTATTTCGTACACGCCGGGGAGGAATTTCTTTGTATCTGCACGCTTGGGGAGGAATATTTTTATAACTCCATCAAAATCCTTATGAATAAGGGCGCATGCAGTGATCACCTGTTGTCCATGTGCGGGCACTTCGCTATCATGTGAAATTTTCGAGTCCATACTAAAGAAGTATATCAAATTATCATTTGATATACTTATTCAATGACTATTGAAAAAGAGTTGTTAGAAGCAATTAAAGCTTTGCCTGTACCTAAGATTATTGCGATTTCTGGATTTGGAGGTTCGGGGAAGTCGTCTTTCTCAAAAGAACTCGGTACCGCTATTGGAGCATCGGTTGTGGGGATTGATTCGTTTCAGAAGAACGCGACCACTGTTGCGTTTAGCTTCTGGGAGACTATGGATTTTCCACGACTAGAAAGAGAAGTACTGATTCCATTTACTAAGCATGAAGCACATGTTGAGTATAAGAATTTTAAATGGAGTGGGAATGATACAGATGAAATGATCACCATTACATCATCAGATGCATTGATTGTTGAAGGGGTGGGTTTATTCCGCCCAGAACTTATAAAGTACTTTGACCTGACTGTATGGATTGACTGCCCGCTTGATGAGGCTGAAGCACGAGGTATGAAGCGAGATCGTGAAGTGCACCATAACGAACACGATGAAAGGTGGTACAAAATCTGGAGAGAAAACGATATTCAATATTTTGAAAACATGAAACCTAAAGAGGTCGCCGATATTGTCTTAGATAACAGCAACAAGCGTGCGATATAGATTTGCACAGCGTGACGATAATAAGCCTCTGGTGTGTGTTGGTGATGCTATAATCAGAACTAACAATTACTAATTAGTAAGAACATACACCTATGGTCAACCAACAGTTACTGGACTACGTAGAAGATCAGGCGAAAAGGGGATCATCGAAGAACAGCATCACAACAACGTTACTTTCTAACGATTGGGTGATTGAAGATATTGAGAGCGCTTTTTCCTCACTGAACCTGTTTACAAGTGGTGAATTTGCTCCTGTAGATGAACAATATAACCCAAATGCTGGTCAGCAAGAAAATGCTTTTCGCTCTGAGCAGATTACCATGGATAAAATAATTGAAAAATTTATCCCGATTGTGGGCGCACTTTTCTTGATAGTAGGTTTAGGATACTTGATATACGCTAATGCATGGGTACATCTCTCCATGGAGATAAGACTTGCATTTGGGTTCTTTGCCAGTGTGGTGATTATTGGAGGTTCTTTCTCTTTACCTGAAAAAATGAGGTATTTTACAGACCTTGGAATAGGGTCTGGGGTACTTATGCTCTATGGGACGCTCATATATGGTTCCAGAGCGACAGAGATGTCAGGAGCGATAATACCTGAGGTCGCAACTTTGATTACTGCGCTATTGTTCACTGTTTCAGTTGCGTATTTTGCTTCACGACGAAACTCGAAGCTTATATTGATACTGGGAATGATCGGTGCATACATCACACCGTTTGTTATAGGTCAGAATAATGTATGGGTAGACAACATCTCCTTTAATTCATACTTATTCTACTTCTTGGCAATTAGTATTACCGTATTCTTGATAGGGAGAGAGATTTCAGTACGTGATATCATTCCGCTCAATATAATCGGTCTATTTGTTGGAGTTTCGACATTATGGGGACTGGCGTCATTTTCAAATATTAGTGATGTGTCTGCTGGGAATTTCTTTACTAGTGAAATAATGACCGCAGTATTGTTTACGTCAGTGGTTATTTTCACAATCTGGAGTATCTTAGTTTCATCAAATAAGTTTAATGAGAGTGATGAGGGGTACTTATCGCTTGGATACATCGCACCAGTTGTTTGGTTTATCTTCAATATCGTAAATCTTACATCTGTACCAGATGTGTTTATCGGACTTATGTACGCACTTATCGCGGCATCCTGTTTTGCTGGTTGGCATGTATTGTTGAATGCTCAGACACGCCTCCAACATAGTACGCTGTATGCGGTAGGACTCTTTTCAACAGTTATTGCATTCTTTACATTTTTCCAAGAGTTAAATGTCTACACGGGGATGTTTATTGCATACGGTAGTCTCGTCTTTGCAGGATTATATCTATTTGGATCTGAAAAAACAGAGAGATTCACTACGTATATCATTTTGTCAGTGGTAGGATCTTCTCTGGCACTGTATCAGATACTCGAGACCGCAGTGGTGTATGAATCTCTGCATGTGGTAGTTGCTCTCGCTCCTGCAATGGCAGCATATATAATTGTGAAAAATAGTTCACGCACAGAGTTTCTACCGTTTGCAAAAATGTATTCATTTGGGAGTGTGGTTCTCGCTGCGCTATTCGTATTAAGAGATCTTGTTGACTATATTGATGCTGAGTTTGTTCTGTTCTATGTCGCACCGTTGGCAATGTTGTTGTATATCGCTGTTCAACATAAATATACTGCTGATGGAATGGTACATAAAACTAAGTCGACAGTCTTACGGGTCGTATTAGCTTGGTTTGCTTTAGGGTTCTTTGCAACATTCTTCTACTTGATAGCGAGTATTTATCCAGCACCTGCAGATGCATTTATATTTAGTTCTACAGGCATGCCACTGGACTGGTATCTCATTAAGGGTGTTTTTGCCACTATTATCCTATTTGTGGGGCTCGACATCAGTCGCACGTTGCAACGTGAAGAAGCGATTAAGCGACCATCTTTCCTGTTGGTTATATTCGGCTATTCTACACTCCTACTTACTGGGAATTACATTATTTCAGCGCTTATGAACGACATGCAAATTTCACTATCACAGGGTGGGCCACGCGCGGTAGTAACGACTATCTGGTGGGCAATGATCGCTATTTACATGCTTATCATAGGAATTAAGTATGGTAAAAAGTATCACTCAGAAAAGCTTCTAGGACTTACCTTGCTCGCACTGACGGTGGGGAAAGTAGTCCTCTATGACATTGCGACTATGGGCATGCAAAACAAAATAATTGTACTTATGCTTGTGGGAGGTGGAATGCTCTTGTTTTCCTACTACATTCGATCCAAAGACATGCTGGCACAATCTCCAGAAGATACCGATCAGATATAGCAGAAGACCCGTCTGAAGAAAATAAAACAAGTGCCCTCTAGGGGCACTTGTTTTATTTTATGGGCTGCTCCCGCTTAGGAAATTGGTACATTTACTGACTGAAGAATGACCGTACATCCGCTGAGTATGTGTCAGACGTTTCATCGACACTGTTATTGTCAACCAAAGCATTCTGTTTGAGCTCATCAAACGGTACCGACGTGGACACGAGGTTCATTGAGTAGAGTACTTCATCAAAGAAGCCTGGCAGAAATGTTTTGTAGGTAAAAGGGAAGTTGAGATTAGATATCTTTTCCACTTTTCGCGTCAGTTCGTTCGTGCAGTTATGAAGAAGTGTGTTGTAAAACCTAGGTTTCTCATACACATCATTAATTTCTTCAGAAAGTGTTATGAATAGTTCCTGAATTTTCTCGGGTGATGCGGTCACTGGATAGACATATACTCGTTCGTCTCGATGTCCGGTGCGCACCCCAATAAGGTCCCGATCAGTCCCGACGACATATATTATTTCAAATTGACGGAGTATACCAAGAAGTGGTGAGAATTTTTCGTCAGATTCTCTTCGGGTTTCAAGAGATATATTTATATGCCGTCCATCCATAAAGCCAAAACTCAAGAATATATGGGCCATACCTTCGAATTCCGCAAAGTGAGAAATTATCACTTCTGCAGAATCCATTTCTTCGAGATTGAATGTGTCAGTGATGTAGTTTTGTGTGGCTTCAAACGGACCATCCCATTGAAAATCTCGCATATTTTCAACAGTTATCGTGCCGTCCTCTATTTGCATGTAGGGTAGTTCGTCATGACCACTTTCCCAGTCTCGATCGTGACTTGGCTTTTGTAATAGGAGGAATATCGCTAAGGCTATAAGTAGTACACCAACCAAAATCAAAATAATTTTAAGAATTTTTTTTATCATATATTTTATACGTTCTGTACACTATAATACCATCAACATAATCTGAGATTGAGCTCATATTCCAAGAAGGAGTGTCGTGCGCGTTTCTCATTTAGAAAATTTCCTGAACGTGCTACAAGTTCCTTGGATCGTAAGCCCAGTGCAGAATTGCTTGGCGTTGCCGAGGACGACAGTGTTGGTCGCCGGGACGGCAATTATGCGCTATTTGCGAAGCGTGACGGGTGATAGCCTTCCAACGCTTAATTTGACGCGTATCGTCTTCGTGGCGACGTCCTAGATAGTAGCGGCAATACCACTGGAACCATCCTCGCGGATCATCTTTATGTATCCATCCTTTTGCGAGCCATATTGAAAGTGGCTGACTGGCGTTGACACCGTAATAATTGAGTTCCTTATGTTGTTTTTTATCTAATGATAATTTTGCCTCTTCCCACCACATTTTGGGAAATTCCTTTGGGGTGTCACCAAAGTACAGGCCACCAAAAACACCCATAGCAAGCATTTCTTGTGGGGTAAGGTGTGGTTTGAAATCAGGATCAAAATTTTCCCCTGGTTTTTCAGTCCGTGCATATGAGTATTCTGACTGCATCACGTCGCTGACTACTATTTTTTTCATATTACGTTCCTATCTTTGGAGGAAGTGGAAAGAACGCACTGGTGCGCTTCTTGTAAGCTTCAAAGGCAGGATTGCCAGCAAAGCTCTTTTCAAGCATTGGAATTCCTGAAACCTTAAGTATGAGGTAGGTGATCGCAAGTGGGCTTATTAAGGCTACATAGCTGAAGGGAAGTGCTGCTATCATCAACCAAATACCCCACCACATGGTCACTTCTCCAAAATAGTTTGGGTGACGGGTGTATTTCCAAAGACCGCTACTTAAGATAGTGCCAGCGGGGGGTTTGCTTTTGATAAATCGGTCCAGTTGCCAGTCTCCGACAACCTCAAAAAAGTATCCTATAAGCCATATAGCAAGACCTATCACGGAGATGATACCCAGTTCATGTTCGCCAGCGTACACATTTACATGTACAAATGAGTACCCAACGACTACCATCAAGAGCCCTTGTAGGAGATAGACTTGGAAAAAACTCCGCACGTAAAACCATGAACCCCAATCTTCGCGCCATTTTTTATACCGAAAATCTTCTTTTTTCTTCCTATTACGTAGGAATATTCTCAGAGTCAAACGTAATCCCCAAAGTCCCGCCAAGGTGGTTAAAAGTAATGAGAAATCACTCTGTGTGCCACTTAGGTAACTGATGAGTGCAACAATAAAAATCCCTGTACCCCAAGCAACATCAGCAATGTCATTCCTTTTGAGAATGAGCGATATAATAAAAAGAGTGGTGACAAAAGCACCTATTACAGACAAGGTCAAAAGGAGTTGTTCGAAGATCATAAATTAGAGAAATGTTTTACCTAGATAATAACTAACGCCGGCAACACTCCCGGTAAGAATCGTCCCCCAGATGATATCGACAACGACTACGAGGACAGGCCAGTCTTTTAATGTGGCAAGGTTGGTAAAATCGTAAGTAGCGTATGCAAAGAACCCAAACAGAGCACCATAGATGATGGCTTTACTCAGAGACTGTGCTTCAAGTGCAGGGTGCACCGCAAATATAATAATACCCACTATGTATATGAGATAAAACATAACCGCTGCAGTCCAGTTGATTGGCCCGAGCAGAAAACCTATCTGTGATTGATAAAATTTTGTTGCAACGGTACCAAGCCAAAGCAGGTCTATAAGAAAGAAGGCTGGAATAGTCATCAAATAGAGATAGAAGAGTTGAAGTATGGTCATACTGTTATAAATTTAAATAAGTAATGGTCAGCTGTAGTACTGAAGCAAAAGAAACCCAAAGTAAATAGGGAATATTTACATATACTACCCAAGGCAGCAAGGGGTATATGGCAATACCCGCCCATATCATGGTGCTCAAAACCAGTAAGATATCTATTGAAGCTAAGAGGTTGTTTTGCAGGCCAAACTGAAGGGGAGTAAAGGCTACATTAAATATCAAATTGAGTATAAAGGGTAGAACAACCCAAAATGGTACAACACCCTTAAGGTAAAGGTAAAAGACGTATCCAAAAGACACTGCGATTATGGTATAGAGAACGCTCCACACTGGTCCAAATAGCCACGCGGGAGGTGCCCATTCAGGCTTTAGTAATGTTGAGTACCAATTGTATGATTCCATCTTATTATTATATCAGGTTCTGAAATATCTTATAAATATTTTGGAGAGTAGAATAATAAATGGTTTTAAAAGGGAGGTGGTAAATTCTATTTTGAAAAATGGTATACTTTTTACCCTAAATTATGTATACAGAAACAAATAAGCCCCTGATTCATAAGAGTAAGCGGTTGTTCGATATTATATTTTCGATCTTAGTCCTATTGCTCGTGTCACCCTTCGTGCTCGTTGCACTTATTCTCATAAAATTTGAACAAATATGTCGCGGAAGAATCAGTGATCCTTTGTTCTATTCTGAAATCAGAATGTCTTATGGAAAAAGGTTCACATTGTACAAATTTAATATTTTTAAATATGAACAGATTTTAGACGCTAGATCCCGTGGGGAGTTCATTCATACAAAAAAATATGAACACAACAACGGAATTATAAAAACTGGTTGGATATTAAAGCAGATTTACATGGATGAGTTACCTCAGTTTGTAAGTGTTCTTAAAGGGGATTTAAGTATTGTGGGACCACGACCAGTTAATCTAGAGGTGTACGATGGACTCATGACTGAAGGTATTATAGATAAAAATCGAGTCCCTGGTGGAATAACAGGTAATTTTCAGTCACATAAAGAGACTGCTGGGGCAGACGGAAATAAGTTAGATAAAGAGTATGCAGATTACTACCACACACAGCCTGGATACAAGGTATTATTTTTTGATATTAAAATAATACTGAGAACGCTTAAAGTGATTCTACGAGCAAAGGGAATTTAAGAGCTGTATTATCCATCGTAGATATTGAAAAAAAAATAAAACACTGTACAATAGCCACTATCTTTCATGAATTTGATAGATATGTATGCAGCCCTCCGGCGTAGCTCAGCTGGTAGAGCAGTTGACTGTTGACGTGAAAGTTACATTTCAAAATTAGCAGCCTTAGAGAGTAATCTCTATTGCAAACAAGGTGAATTGTCTGGAAACCCTAGCAAGTAATGTTGCGGGCAATCAGCAGCCAAGCTTTGTACATGTTTAATTACTTGTACATTGAAGGTTCAGAGACTATCCCTTACGGGAGTAGCCCCAGAAATGGGTCGAAGCGCCTTGCATCCGAATTTTAGAATGGGATACAAAAATTCCGTCTAAAAAGGATGATGATATAGTCCACCCCACGCAGAAACGCATGGATACGTGTAATCAATTTGTCGCAGGTTCGAGTCCTGCCGCCGGAGCAACTGCATACAACGAAAAATCCCCGAAAGGGGATTTTTCTGTATTCAGTTACTCCGGCGGAGAAAGACACATGCGTGTCTTTCGTCAGGACTCGAAAAGGCTGCCTGATATTTTCTACGAAAATATCGACAACCTACACCGTTCTCATAGAGAAAGAGATTCCTGCCATCTCAACCTAAGACATAGATGGTATACTATAGTCGAGTATGCCAAAGAAAAAAGATAAAAGAACCTATGCTGATAGGGCAGAATATATTAAAAATGCCGTGGCGAAACGAAGGAAGAAGATCCGCCTAATGGCTATTGAATATGGCGGAGGTGAGTGTCAGATATGTGGATATAATAAATGTAATAGGGCATTGTCCTTTCATCATAAAAATCCCGATGAGAAAGATTTTGGATTGGCAGCTCATGGGTTGACCAGGTCTTGGGATAAGACTAGAGCTGAGATTGATAAATGTATTTTAGTCTGTGCCAATTGTCACATGGAGATCCATGAAGGACTTGTAAAAATTAAGTAAGATTTAATATTTCCGACAATTAAGTAAGAGGCGATTGCCTATACTTTAGTTATGAACTTTCTCAAAAAAATAACTCAGTTCTTTGGTCTCAATGACGAGACCTGGATGCAACATTTTATACAAAATAGGGTCAGACTCCTTTAATCGGTCACAAAATAGGGTCAACAAAATAGGGTCAGACACCTTTAATCGACAAAATAGGGTCAGACACCTTTAATCGAAAATAGTCGTGGTATAATCAAGCATGCCTCGTTCACACCGTGTTGATGTTGGCGGAGAAATTTACCACTGTTTAAATCGCTCTGTAGGTAGACAGCAGATTTTTTATGATGATAGTGATTATCAATTGTTTGAGTTAGTACTGTTGGAGGTAAATGACGTAACTAATGTCGAGATACTGGCTTACGCACTTATGCCTAATCACTGGCATCTAGTGCTAAAGTCAGTTGAAGACGGTGATTTGTCAGACTTCATGAAAAGACTGACAGTTACCCATACTCAAAGATATAGGGTTAAAACCAAAACAGTTGGCGAAGGCCCGTTGTATCAAGGGAGATATAAATCATTTCTAATCCAAAATGATTCACATCTTCTAACAGCGTTGCGGTATGTTGAAAGAAATCCTTTAACTGCCAAACTGGTTTCTGGACCGCTTGAATGGAAATACGGAAGTGTTTACAGACGTCACTGTGGAACAGAGAAAGAGAGAAAGCTGTTGGACAAGTGGCCTGTACCTGAACCAACTGACTACCTGACCCAACTTAGTAACCCTTTAACTACAAGAGAATACGAAAAAATAACTTTGGCCAAGGAGAAAGGGGTGCCATACGGAAATGATAAATTTATTATGGACAAGGTCGAGCTATATAGTCTGCAATCAACCTTAAGAGGTAAGGGGAGGCCAAAACTAAGCTAGTATTATGCAATACTTTTTTCAAAAGAAAGGTGTCTGACCCCATTTCCTCAAAAGAAAGGTGTCTGACCCCATTTCCTCGCATTTCCTTTATATGGAATTAGGACAGTTGAGAGGAGCAGGTATATTCGTATTGATAGACACAAACTAACTTACTTAACATGGTACGAAAAACTTGGTTGTATGTACTGCGGCTATGTTAACGGATGGCTGCACTACGCCTCTGTAGTGGCAGGTAGAACTGAGAACTTTTTCTGTGCTATAGCTCATTTGGAAGAGCGTGGATATGTACAGACAGAACACGAAAAACACTTTGCGAAATATGGTGATGAAGCTGCGCTGAAAAAACGATATGCTGCAGTACAGGATAACAACGGTGAGCATATAAGGTAGAAATTTTTATGAAATTTGAAAATATTAACTCTGCTCCTAAGTCTCAAGTGAAAAAGGAAGAAAATATTGACCCACTGAGAACAGAGCGAGAGTGGCACAAAGAACGCTGGGAGAATAAGTCTGAGGCTGGAAGCAACAAAAATATCTTTGGGAGGACTAGAAAAACTCCTGAGGACTTTATGCGCGAGGAGGCAGACAGAGATAATGAAGACTTCGACAAGCGGCAACACGAAGAATTTGAAGCATGGCAGTCTGACTTGGGGGTGGTAATAGAAAACTTTAAGTCAAAGATTGAAAATCCTGAAAAGAAATCTGTTAATGTGGTCTACATGAAAGGAGGAGGTATGAAATCTGCATACACAGGCGGACAGGTGTGGGCACTCAACCAAATGGGTCTCACTTCAGATAAGGTCGACTACATTTTCGGCAGTTCTAGCGGGTCTGTAGTTGCGGCTGCATACGCAGGAGGGCAGGAAGAAACAAACAAAGGGCTCAGACTACTTACAGAACCACTTAGCTCCCCTGATTTTATAAATCCAAACATCAAACAACTCTGGAAACAAAATGTAATCAACTTAGAGCTGGCTGAGCAACTGATGTCTGAAGGAGACTATGCTCTCGATGAAGACAAGATACGAGGCTACAAAGGCAAGCTCTATTTCAATGTAACAGAACCAGCAGTAGATCATCAGACACCTGTGGTTCGGTTTTTAGACATGAAGGATACCGATAAAAATCCATCAATACCGAATAGAATCAGGTCGTCCATGACTATTCCTGGTCTCACAGGAGAAATTCCTAAAATTGATGGCGAGGAACTGTACGACGGTGACTTCAATCAGCTGCCTATAGAGGAAGTTATTGACCAAGTAAAAAGTACTCTGCCGGAAGGGATGGAAGATGCTGAGATTAATATTCTAGTTTTACCTCAAACTCCTTTTGAATTGATGGAAAATATTGAGCCTACTCAAACGGAGTACAATCTTGCTTCTTTGACTACAGCAGCGCATAAAGCAATGATTGGCAGCAACGCTTCATTAAAACAAACAGAGAAACTCCTGCTTGCCCGACAAGAATTACGAAAAGACCTCAAAGATATACAGGAAACTGAACATGTGAATATAGGTATTTTATGGCCTCCGAACGACGATCTGGGCACCTTAAATACTGACAGTGAAGCAGCGCAGGCATCAATCCTCTCTTCCGCAAGAGACACAATAAAACAATTTGGTGGCGAACAACCTGAATTAGTACGATATTAAATGTGCGTTTGGGTAGATTTCATTGACATAATCTTGCATAAAAATGTTAGATGCAGGAAGGCCTCATACTTCCATATGGTAGATAGTTAGTTCTGAAGTACAATATCTTCAAACTGTCCCAAAATCCCACTTATTTCCAATTCTCTTTGTATCTTCTTCCAATTCGCAGTTCTGAATGCGTCCCTCCATTGGAGCAACGAAAATGAGCCCTAATTATGGGGCTCATTTTTAGTAGGATAGTTGATGGTTCGAACCTAAAGTGTAGACTAACAGACATTATTGTCTTCTACTGAGTGGTAAAATTAGCAGATGAAATATGAAAATAGCGATGAGACCAGCTCGTCTTATGATGTACAGTATAAAAATGTAGCACCAGAAAATTTTCAACAAGAACCCCTTACTGTCGAAGATAATTTACCTGCAGGAAAAAATAGGCGCCTCATTCTCCTGATACTTTTAACTCTTGGGGTGTTTATAATATTATCGATTTTATACCTCATTTATTATAACAAAGATGTAGGTAGTCAGAATTTGCAGATTGATGAAGTTAACGATATCAATACTTCATCAGGTATAGAGTCTGAATCGACTGTTAGTTATCGCGCTGTGAGCGATGATGATTTTTTTACATATCATTTACCTGGACAAGAAAAGACTCTAGTGAGTGCGTTTAGTAAAATCAATGGTAAGGCTGGACTAAAGCTGCAAGACCGTTCTTTGGTGTACGAAGATTAAATTTTATCTGTCGAAGAAAACTCATATTTTCTATATGGCAACGAGCAATTACACCGCCCTGTGTACTGGTCGGGATATAATCCAACCACAGTATACGATGGAGATAACCAGTACGAAATTGAGGGAAATTTTTACGGATTCAGAATGGTTGGTGATAAAATATCGATATTGTCAGATGGAGGAAGTTACTTGGATGGAGCACTGATTGATACCGGAAAAATTAGCTACTCAGAACCTGAGGCAAGACCTAGGTGGGCTATTGGAGAGCTACTGGGAGAATCAGACTGTATCACTTATCAGAAAAATAATGATTTACTACAATTAGAGTGCGGCAGCAAGAATCTGATTGAGGACTTCAATCTAGTTTTAGGAGAACCATTTATATATAAAGGTAACCTACTTTTTGTAGCTACAATCTTCAATGAAAATTTTGACGTGAATACAAGTAGTTACAGAGATATTATTTTGCAAATGCAACAACCAGACACTAAGCAAGTACTGGTAAAAGGTAAAGAAATTATATCTCAGGAGTACTCAACAAAATAGGGTCAGACACCTTTAATCGAAAATAGTCGTGGTATAATCAAGCATGCCTCGTTCACACCGTGTTGATGTTGATGGTTCTAAATACTATAGAGAACATCCAACAACTACGCCTACACTCGTGTTGTCATCATTGTTCCAAGTGCCGTCAATGAGCAGGTCAGCTGAAAGAGTAAAGCTTTCAGTGAAATCAAAATCTCCGACGGTCCATTTTTGAATGGCGTCGCCAGTGCTCGTATGTTCAAGTGCTCCCAAAATGAATCCACCAAGGGTAAGGTTTGCGATTGAAACATTAGGAGTTGCTCCACCCACAGCATCAGTAAGTGTGATTGTCATCGTATCCCAGTCTGTAGGGAGGCATTGTGGTTGCATTGATTCAGTGTCAAAATCGTATACCACTGGCACGCCATCAACCACTGAGGAAATCGCATTTGCTCCCTGGTCCCAGTTAAAGCTTACTCGGTGAATAGTGTTATTCCAAAGTTTTCCTTGGTCGTTTCGATTGTTGTTTACTGTGAGATCGGGAATACCAATCAGTATTTCATTTTCTGGCCCTTCACCTCTCCAGGTCACTCCTGCAGCGGCAGTTGAATCAATAGCACCGGAGATAATTGAAGGGCCGAGTACAGGGGCGTCAACCACTGCGCAGTTCTCATCGTATATTTTATCAATTTCACCTGGAGCCGTATCGCCAGGCAGCAAATCGCCATGTTTCAGATGGCTCGAGAGTGCTTTGGCTCCCACTGATTGTATCGAAGCTTTGCCTTGACCAGTGATATGGCAAATGTCGACCTTTTGATTCAAGTTTGCAGCAGCAACATGACTAATTGTCCCTGTAAATATAATGATCGCAAGTATGAGTTTATACATATAATATTGAGTTTATTTATAGTTCAAACTCAATATTACATCATTTGGATGGGTAGACATAGTTCCTGTTTATCAAAATGACTGATAGATCCAAACCCAGCATGACGGCACAGGGGAGAGAGGGGGCGAAAAAAGGTGCCTGACACCATTTATCTTGCATTACATAGTCATCATTCCATGTTATGCGTACATTAGTTCTAAATTCACTCAATGTGAGGTACTAGAAAAAGACATAGCAAGAAACCACAATTAATGTATACTGCTGGCATGGCAAAACGAGCAACAACATTACAACAAAAGAAGGGATCAAGACATTCCCACAAAACAAAGAAGCGTTTAGAAATAAAACACGCAATGCTTGCAGAACGAGCGAGTAAAGGAAAAAAGAAATAAGTTAAAACCACCCTGACGGGTGGTTTTTTCATTCTGACCCTAGTAGCAGGAGTCATTGTCACTGCATGGCCAATGTACTTCCTGGTGTATACATCCCCAAGAATCTCTTGATTTGGAAGGATTCTTTTTACTATGTGATGTATTTCAACAACATTTCATAAACATTCCTAAAATACTATCCCCCAGGAAGTACGAAAACTGTCCTTTTCCAAACAAAAAACACTCGCCATAAAGGTGAGTGTTTTATTGGGAATTATAATTTCACTATTCAGCTGGTGGAAGAATCACGCTATCAATAACGTGAATGACACCGTTGCTGGTCTCGATATCAGCTGCAACGACATTTGTACCATTTATTGTTACACCGGAATCACTTACTCCAATAGTGATAGTTTCACCGTTTACCGTCTCAACAACCATCCCGTCAGAAAGATCAGTTGAACGGACATCGCCTGCTACGACGTGGTAAGTAAGGATTGCTTGTAAATCAGCAATGTTATCAGGGAGAAGAAGTGTTTCTACTGTGCCTGCAGGAAGGGCAGCAAACGCTTCGTTGGTTGGAGCGAAGACTGTAAATGGCCCAGGTCCTTGTAGGGTTTCAACAAGTCCTGCTGCGCTTACTGCTGCAACTAGAGTTGTAAAGTCCTCATTTGCTGCCGCAGTTTCGACAATATCCATTTCCATTGCCTCTGATTCTTCTGGTACAGGGGTAACTTCACTTGGTGTAGTGTCCACTACTATTGGTTCAGGTGTAGTTCCATTTCCTATAAATAGGTATCCACTGATTGCGACAACGACTACTATTACGACGACAATACCGATATTTTGCATAGTTATTTTTTATATTATATAAGGTTGCCTGTGTACATGGTGCACAGTAACTTCTTTTATTTATACGGACCAAAGGTCAAAGTGTGACAACCTGGTGGGTATAACACCTTGTAAAATATCTGCGAAAGCAAGTCAGTTGTCTGTCAAGTCTGAGCTCTGAAGGTCACGTGGTAGTATATATTACTAATAGATATTTAAGATACTACTATGAAATTACTACAAATACTGCCCATTGCTGTGCTACTTATGACTATGGGGGCCGCTGATGTGTTGGCAGCCAGCACTCCAGAACGAACGCGAGCCACTATCACTCGATCGGTGGAGTCACCTCAAACAGATCGTGAAACACGGGGACGTGAGACCGCAAGCGAAGAGTCAGAAGATGATTCGGCAGGAGATTCAACTGGTACCGTACTTATCGTGACTTCAGACAGTGGTGGGAAGCTCGATATTAACTATGAAGCGAATGATGATTCTGGCGGCGCAGATATTAAAGTAACTATCAACGGAAAGGTGGTGTCGAACACTGGGCAACAAGACCAAGATGAGCCTGCAACGAGTGAAGGCGGTTCAGATGGGGAAGATGGTGAGAGCGGGACGGAAGAAGATGATGGGTCAGATAGTGAGTCAGATACAGAGCCAGAAGATGAACAGGAGGAAGAGGATCGCAACGAACGACCAAATCGTGATCGCGACACCCGTCAACTGTCACGATAGAGAAGTGATATAGGATGGTGAGAAATTTTACAAAAATCCCCAGAAAGGGGATTTTTGTTTCAATGTTTAACAAGAGGATTGATACCTGAAGCACTGAAATGTTTTTTCATACAGGTTTACTATGACTGGACTAGGTGGCTTGTTTTGGTGCAAAACTTAGTGAGTCTGTCTGAGTTTTCGTTCGCTGACTTAAGACTGCTTGTATTGCCACTGCGGGTGTGCAGAGGTACTCTAATCCTTTTAGACTGATACCTAGCAGACACATGGTGAGCATACCGGGGTACGGCAAGCTTACATAACATACTAGTGCGAACCCTATCAGTGATAGTCCAATCAATGATTGGGTGTATGTACTGCTTAATGCGGTAAAGATTCTCTGGTTAATTTTAAACTTATTGGTCCGTCGCCACGGTTGACGCGGGTTGATGAGTGTTTTCAGGGCAGCGGTATTTACCGTGTATGTTAATGCTTTGTGAGCGATTATAGCCAGGAGCATTCTTCGTACGGTAGTTTTCAGGAGTGTTTTATACTGAAGCCATTGGAGTAGTAGATAGGTACAAAGGAGTGTTGTTACCGCGAGCCAGAGTGTAAATGGTACGATAATAATTTCTTTTTGGAGCACCATTGATAATGCTAAAAGTACTGCGATACATAAAAGTGGCAACTGGAGACTAAATAGAGCACTCCCGAGTCCGTGATGAAGGTGATGGATCCGCTGTGTAATGTTCAGGTGTGAGTCTGGGTTTTGTGTATCAAAATAACGAGCGTGGTGGTGTAGTAACTCCTGTACAGGGCCTGCAATCCACCGAAATCGTTGTTTAGAATAATCTTCGAAACGATCAGGAATGAGACCTCTTCCATATGTTACAGGGATGTATATTGAATTGTAGCCGGAATCGTGAATACGAATTGCTAATTCTGAATCTTCTGTTACACACCACGTTGACCAGCCTCCTGCAGCTTGCAACGCACTTTTCCTGATTAAGCACATGGTGCCGATAGTAAGTGCAGCACCCCGTTCGTTTAGAGAGACGAGAATGGTGTGAAAAAATGCTTTATATTCCCAGTAACACATCTCTAAGTAGGTATTATTCTCCCAATCTCGGTAGTCATGTGGTGTTTGTACAAAACCACGCTTAGGGTCATCAAAATGACCTATTAAATCGATAATAAAGTTTGGTTCTGGATGATAGTCTGCATCGATAACTCCAATTATCTCACTGTATGGGTCAGTGTGTATAAGTGCATAATTTAACGCTCCACCTTTTGCACCGGCTAAGTTGTCGACATGGAAAAACCGAAATTGCGGTCCAAGTGCCGTACAGTGAGATTCTACCGGCCGCCATAAGGATTCGTCTTGAGTATTGTTATCAATCACAATCACTTCAAAATTTGTGTAATTAAGAGCAGAAATCTTGTTTAGTGTTGCAATAACTATTTCAGGAGGTTCTGCGTATGTGGGCACATGTAATGAAACCATGGGAAGCACAGCGTTGCGTTTGGCACACTTTGGCGTCCGTGGGCGTTTCCAGCTTGTCCTGCACAGGACGTCGTACTGTTCGATTATCTGGATAATTCCAAATGGTAGGGTGAGTATGAGTAACGGCAGTGAAAAACTCATTAATACTTTTGTTATAAGACTGATGTCTAGGTTGAGTATGTATATAATACTCCAGGGTATTGATGTAACCATAATCAATATATTGGTAACATAAAAAAAGATTCCAGCAGGGGAGTATGAGGTGAAATACATGAGTACCAGAAGGAATGCTGCCGAGAATATATACCCGTTAAAAAAGATAGTATGAAATGGAATTGTGAAGATATGTGCCAATAATGCAAAGCTTATAGCTATACCAGAAAATACCGAAAATACATCAGTTACAGGTGACCAATGTGTACCCCATGTTGATTTTATAGTAAGTAGCAGCGTTGCTATTCCAAAGAGGAGGCTACTTCCTGCAAAAGCTAAAGAAAGAAGTTCAAACATGTTGCCATTATGCAAGTTCCAAGTATAAAAGCAAGTAAAATAGGCCTCGTTTGTAGACACATCGATACATTTTTAGACTCTATGCATTGCCTGAAATGCTGGAATTTGAAGTGAGTCTCCTACACTTGATGAGATAGAAGCTGCAGCACAGGAAATTATGCTTGAGAAAGCACAATTGGTAGGACTGTATAGACGCGTGTAATAATGTCGTTTTTAAAACGTAGTATAATTGAGGAGACAGAATTATAATCGATAGTAAAAAAGCGCATTATGTTAACACTATATTACACACCTTCTTGCCCGTATTGCCAGCGTGTTCTTGGTGAAGTTGAGAACATGGGATTAAAAATGAACCTCAGGGATATCTCTACTGATGAAGTTGCGATGTCCGAGTTGATTGAGAAAGGGGGGAAGCGACAAGTCCCATATCTCGAAGATCCTGAACGAGGCATATCTATGTATGAATCGGGGGATATCGTGGCCTACCTTGCTGAACATTATGAGGGACAGACCACATCTGGGCATAATATCTGCGAAAGTTGTCAGTAAGTGATGTATGTAAAAGTACGCGTCGTCGCTGGAATGCGAAAAGAAAAGATTGTTCAGATTGATGCAGTGACATTTGAAATGACCATCAAAGAACCTGTTGAACGGAATTTGGCAAATGCGCGTATTCGGACAATTCTTGCACGGGTGTATACTGTAAATGAGGCAATGGTAAGACTCATTACTGGACACCATAGCCAGAGTAAAATATTTGATGTAACACTGTAGGTTAAAAGTCTAAAAAAGAAAAAATATGGCATTTCCAATGATTCAGTTTAAGGCGACAAACACAGAGCTTATCGGAGATTTACAAGATATAATGGAGCAAAAGCTTCATAGTCTGGAAAAATTTATTGGTGATGAGACAGATCTCAAGTGCGCGGTTGAATTTGAAAAAGTGACGGCACAAAATTCAGGTAAGATATTCCGTGTCGAAACTAATTTATATGTAGGGGGAAAGTTATACCGTGCAGAGTCAACTGAGACCACATTCGAAGAAGCAATTGATGAAGTGAGAAATGAGCTTGATAAAGAACTTCGACGCTCAAACAAGAAACGAGAGACGATGATGAAGCGAGGAGGACGTGCGATCAAAGAAATGATGCGATTTGGAAAATAAAAGTAGGGAAGTATAACAAAACACCCGTGTGGAGGCCTTGCCTCCACACGGGTGTTTTGTTAAGTGATAAATGTCTGATAGTCCATTTCCTTCTTTCCTTCAGGAATGACACGTAGAGGGGTAAACCCTTTTTCCTTTTCGTAAGAAGCATCAGTGATTTTTATTCGTATACTGCGGCCGTCACTTTCGTGGAAAAAGAAACTCCCCGGAAAACTCTCATGAGCACAGAATTTTAAATAATTTGTGTACCCATCGTCAGTGAGTTTTATTTCGCCATCTGCTTTTTCCATTTTCCCACAAAAAGTTGCGTTGTCATGATCCTGTGCTTGGGGCTTGATGGTGCCTACGACCCATTGAGGGATAATATCGGCAAGAACTGTACCGCCTAAGTGTGCCAATGCTGTATCGAGTGCATTGCCACTTATTGGCCAGTTGTCCTTAGCTATTTCCATAGTACGTTGTACGAGAATTGGTCCGTGATCCATTTTTTCATCCATTTGCATGATGGTGACACCACAGTGCTCACGCATGTCCTGGAGGATTGTAGAGCGTATAGGGCTTGCACCTCGTAAGAGCGGTAGAAGTGATGGATGTACGTTGATAGTCCCATGTTTTGGTAAATCAATAAGCCATTGAGGCATTATTTTGTTGTATGCGACCACTATTGAAAGATCGAATTCTTTGAGTGTTTCTTCGAGCTGTTCACGGTCTTTTAAATTTTCAGGCTGGAGAACAGGGATGTTTCTTTCTAATGCCCATTTCTTTACCGGAGGTGCAGTCAGTACTTGCTTACGTCCCACAGGCCGGTCAGGATTACAGATAACTAATGAAGGGAGAAGATTTGCGTGTTCAAGTTCATTAAGTACTGGGACACCAATAGGTTCACCTCCAAAATATACAAAATTAATGTTGTCTTCGTTTGTGTTTTTCATGAATTACATTACTATACATTAAGAAATAGTATCAACAAAAAAGGGATATGTGATGTCTACACTTCGTTTTACACAACCACTTCGAATTAAAGGGCTTCCTCCTGAAGCAATAGCGGAATGGGAAGATCTTCATGTTGGGTTAGCGTCTATGTTCCCATATTATATTGGGTGCATTGATGCAGGGCCGTCGCGGATTTGGGATGAGGAAAATAAGGTCTACCGTTTCGACGGTCCATTCGAACACGATCCCCGTGCGTTTGCTATGGATCTGATGGACCATTACTTATGGATCAGTCGAGAGAAGCTTATTGATGCATGTCAGTATTCACAACCGTCCCGGCCCCATATCTTGGCATGGCTTGAAAGCGAAGAGGGAGAAAGATATCGTTACTTCCGAGTCAGTCAAGAAGTTGCAGAATATTTACCATAACGACTTAAAGTCCTGACCGAACGGTCAGGACTTTAACCTTTTGCTTCGCTTAATCCTCGTTTTTCCATTTCTTCTTTACTGTAGACCTTTTCAGCGATGTCGGGGAAGAGGATTCCGTCCAGGTGGTTATTTTCATGTTGAATAATTTGGGCGAGAAGTCCGCCTGCTCCACGTTCGTATACTTCACCACCTTCGCTGGTTGCGTTCATGGTTACATTTTTGTGACGTTTTACTTCGCCATAGAGATTAGGGAGTGAGAGACATCCTTCACCTACGATGTGTGTTTTTCTGGATACTTTAACAATCTTAGGGTTTATCGCAACTAGACACGGAAGCGCGTCCCTGTCATTGCTCTGGTCTTCTACTATAAACAGACGCTTTGAAACACCAATTTGAGGTGCAGCGATGGCAACCGCAGTAAAACCATCAACACTATAGCTTTTAAGTGCAGCTTTTAAGTCTTTGATTATTTTTTTTACTGTCCCATTGGCAAAATCTTCTTGCGTAATTTCTTCCGCAATCGTGTGGAGCGCTGGGTGATTTTCTGGTACGAGCTTTGCCATATTGTGTTGCTACTATACCGTATTTATGGAAAAAAAGAAAAGTGTTAATTAAAAAATCCTAAGCAGGACACTAACGTATTCTCACCCTAGGGAGGGTTCGTATACTAAGCGTCTGCATAAGGAAATTATAGTCACATAGTTCAAGTCAAAAATCCTAAGCAGGACACTAACGTATTCTCACCCTAGGGAGGGTTCGTATACTAAGCGTCTGCATAAGGAAATTATTGTCACATAGTTCAAGTCAAAAAAATCCTAAGCAGGACACTAACGTATTCTCACCCTAGGGAGGGTTCGTATACTAAGCGTCTGCATAAGGAAATTATAGTCACA